>Ga0208130_1000520_pt1 | contig 20174 bp, 19 predicted proteins | sample ETNtaG_31_FD_185771 | JGI IMG/M metagenome (GOLD analysis project Ga0208130, IMG submission 185771) | Marine microbial and viral communities from oxygen minimum zone, Eastern Pacific Ocean - ETNP201310SV78 (SPAdes) (version 2) | ecosystem: Environmental > Aquatic > Marine > Oceanic ...
CTGGATTAATAATTTTTATAGTGATGACTATTCAAATGAACTAACCAATTTTTGGATAAATACAAATGAAGCACAAGAGATTAAAAATGAGTTTTTAGAAAATTCTCAATGCGCAAAAGCTAATATATATAACTCATATACAATCAATTAAAAAATAGGGAGCAATATGCTCCCTTTTTTATTATAATCTTTTGTCTATGCGGGTGTGGTGTTAATGGCTAGCACAATAGCCTTCCAAGCTATTGGTACGGGTTCGAATCCCGTCACCCGCTCCAATTAACTTCTTATAGCATTTCCATTAAAGCTTACGCCATCAATGCTTGGCATACATGAAAATTTTTCATCTACCTGGGCTGGTAAGTCTGTATTGGTAAATACTTCTTGATCAGAAGCTTTGTCCTCATCAGAACCCCAAAGATCTAACCATACAAAATCTGGTTTTGGATCATCTGGTTCAAACATAGGTTCTAATGTTACATACCACCAGTAATCAGAAAAACCCTCAATGGCTTTCAAATCTTCTTGATATGCAATAAGGTCATCTTCAGAATAACCATCATTATAAGTACAAAAATAGAAAGTGTTTACAAAAGACCCAGAAGTATTTTCCTTATTTGGGCTTTTGCCTACTGTGGGCTTGAAAAGATATACGTTATCAAGGTCATATTGCATAATTCCATCAATAAGATAATCCCAATTTAGCTGTTGATTTTCAGTCCAATCATCCCAGCAGTCATCACGACCCTTTTGTGAATCCCATAACATTACCCATATGAAATCGTATCCTTCATTAGCTACTTTTGGAGTAAGAATATTAGCTCCATTCATGCCCGAGCAATTCATGTTATCTATCATTGAATTCCAGTCTTTAATCAACTTCGCTAAATTTTCAGCATTGAAATTTGGTCCAGCACTATGCCAAACATACTCTACTAAAGATTCAGATTGTGGTTCAGTTTCAACAACTGGGTCAACGACATCTTCATTTTGTGAACAAGCACCAATTAAAATAATTGATGCAAATAAAAGTGTTATATTTTTCATAATTAATTCTTCAAATTATTTGTATACATAATTTATAACACATTTTAGAGAAATATGAATTTATTTTATATATGAATTTTTTCTACAAAAAAAAGCAGGCACAACACCTGCTTTTAAGACCTAGGGGATATTAACGTAAAGAGGACATTCAAAGGTCTATACTCATAAGACTAATAGAAAGCTAAAAAGTTCAATATTTTTTATTAAAAAATACAAAATAGAACTAAATATTAAACATGAGCCTAATGGAATTTGAGATTTAAATTTATTTCTAAATAATAAAAAAAATATACATCCTGAGAGAGAGCCAAGAAAAAGAATCATAGCTAAAGCAAATGGACCAAACCACGCACCCAATGCTCCAAACAATATAAAATCCCCACCTCCAATACCATCTAATTTATAAATGAGCTTAAATACTAAATTGACTATCCATAATGAAAAATACCCTATTAAAAAACCATACAGAGAAAATAAAAAGGGAGATAAATTAAAAAATAATGATATATCAGTGACAAAGATATTAAAAAATGAATTACCTATAAAACCTGAAATTACTAAAATTATATTTATTGAAAAGGGTAAATAGTAAAATCTCCAATCTAGGATAAATAATAGATAAAATAAAAAGAAAATTAATAATAAAAAAAAAGAAAAAATTCCTAAACCATAAACATAGGCTACACCCATACCAAAAAGTAAGAAAGATATTTCAGTAATTGGATAGAAGGGTGATATTTTTGAATTGCACATTGAGCAACTCCCTCTTTGAAAAAAAAATCCTAGTACAGGTATTAAATTAATTAATTTAATAGTATTTTTGCATTCTGGGCAAAATGATCTAGGGTAAATTATTGAAATCTTTTCAGCTTTGTTTTGAATATTAAATGAAATTCTAAATATTATTGAAGATGCAAAACTACCTAAAGATAATAATATTAGTGAGTAAATAATTAAGCTTATATATGAATAAGAATCGAAGCTATTTATATAATTAAAATTAAATATATTTTCCAATTTAATTTTTCTTAGTTATATAAAAACAAACAGTCAACAGAACTAAAACTGGAATTGCATAAAGCCCAATTATAATTAATTTATCAATCATTTATATTTCCTGAAGCAAAAGCATCTGGTCTTCTAAAATCTCCGTAACCTGAATACATTTTATTTTTATACATTATGGTTTGAATGCATGTTAATGGTCTTCTTATTCGAATTTCATAACCCATTGCTTCGAGCTCACTTTTGATTTTATCATCAATTGAAAGCTCAATTTCTAAAATATCTGGTTGCCATTGGTGATGAATCCTTTTTGCATATGTTGCTTCCTCTAGGTTCATCTCAAAATCTATTATGTTTAAAATTGATTGAAGCACCGCAGATATAATCCTTGAACCACCAGGACTACCAGTTGTAAAAAATAATTCATTATTCTTCATTACAATGGTTGGTGACATAGAGCTTAAAGGTCTTTTACCTGGCGAAATTTTATTAGCCTCAGCGCCCAATAAGCCAAACTGATTAGGTATCCCTGGAGCAGCAGAAAAATCATCCATTTCATTATTCATTAAAATTCCTGTGCCTTTAATTACAACGCCTGAGCCAAAAGTAGAATTTAAAGTATAGGTTGATGAGACTACATTTCCATTTTTATCTGCAACAGAAAAATGAGTAGTTTCATGACTTTCACTATCCATAAACATACCAGGGTGAATATCTTTGGACTTTTTACTAGAACCTATATTAATGCTTTCAAATATTTTTCTTGAGTAGTCATCACTTGTTATTTTATCTACAGGAACATCATAAAAATCTGGATCTCCAAGATATTTTGATCTATCTGCATAAGCATATTTCATTACCTCACTTAGAAGATTTATATATTCAATTGAATTATGTTCAAGTTCCTCTAAGTCATAATTTTCAAGAATGTTAAGCATTTGAATTATATGTACTCCACCAGAAGAAGGTGGTGGCATTGTAATTATTTGATTATCTCTATATGTAGATATAATCGGATCTCTCCAAACAGGACTATAGTTATCGAGATCATTAATTGAAATTAAGCCACCATTTAATTTCATATCGTCTGCTATTTTCTCAGCGATTTCGCCCTTATAGAATCCATCTTTACCTTCAACGGCAATTATCTTTAAAGTTTTTGCTAAATCTTTCTGAAAAAACTTTTTATTTTTAAAATTTGGGAAATCTGCTTGAAATATATTTCTTGTTTCAGGAAAGAAAGACATCTTTTCGTTATATCTAATTAAGATATCTTCCATATATGGAGTTATGTAAAAGCCATTTTCTGCATAAAAAATTGCATCTTCAAGAAGATCCTCCCATGGAAGTGATCCAAATTTTTGGTGAACTTCCCATAAGCCTGCAACTGTTCCAGGCACACCGCTTGAAAGATATCCAAAAGTTGAAAGTTTTTCCTTATTAAATGAACCGTCATCATAAAGATACATATTTTGGTTAGATTTAGCAGGAGCTTTTTCCCTATAATCAATTGAATAGGGTTTTTCAGTTTCTTTGTCATACATGACCATGAAACCTCCACCACCTATATTTCCAGCTCTTGGTAAAACAACTGCTAAAGTAAAGGCTATTGCTATAGAAGCATCGTATGCATTACCGCCCTTATTTAGGATTTTCTCACCAACTGATGTTGCTAAAAAATGCTGAGTGGTAACCATGCCATTTTTGCTATATGCAATTTCTTTTTGCGCTGGCTCATATCCTAAAGTATTTAGATATGCTATTGGTTCAGAAGAAAAGAGATTTAAAGATACAAGAAATAAACAACTTGTAGATAAAACTTTAGTATTATTTATTATTTTCAAGCGCAACACTTTTTGCCCATTTATAATTAGCTTTACCATTTGGAGCTCTTTGAACTTCTTCAACAAAAATGACTTTTTTTGGTAGCTTATAACCTGCAATAAATTCTCTTGTAGATTCAACTAAATCAGCTTCATTTATTTCATTATTTTTTTCAATTGAAACCACAGCAACCACTTTCTGTCCAAATTTTTCATCCTCAATGCCTACTACTAAGCAGTCAAAAACTTCATGATTTCTTTTAATTGCTTCTTCAACCTCTTCAGGATATATTTTCTCTCCGGCAGAATTTATACAATTACTTCCTCTTCCAAGCAAAGTAATGGTTCCATCCTCTTCCAGTTTTGCATAATCACCTGGAAAACTGTATCTAATACCATTTACCTCTTTAAAGGTTTCAGCCGATTTTTTTTCATCTTTATAGTATCCAACTGGAACAAGCCCACTTGTTCCAATTAGTCCAACTTTTGTTGATCCTGGCTCAAGAATCTCACCATTATCAGCAATAACTATTACTCCTGGATTTAATGAAAATTTTGCTGTTTTAGGCGGATTGTCCCTAGTTGAAATAGAACTACCCATACCACCTTCGGTTGATCCCATGGTGTCCATAAGTTGCATATCATGATGTTTTAATAAGCCATTTTTTACTTCTTCACTCCACATAACACCACTTGAAATAATTACTTTAACGGAACTTAGATCATATGGTTTTCCTTCTACGCTTGCTCTATCAAGAGCATCTAACATAGGTTTTGCAAAAGCATCACCGACAATAACAATATTGGTGGTTTTAGTATCTTCAACTTGAGTCCATAATTGATCTGCATCAAAACCAAGATTTTTTGAAGTGATTGCAGTTCCTCCAAGTAATAAGGGTAAAAATGCACCCAACCACATTCCCGTTCCATGCATTAAAGGACAGCCAACAAGACTCTTTATAAAAGTATTATCTCTTTTAAAATTATGGATTTGCTCTTCTAGATTGTTAATATCTTCTGGTACGTCGTAACCCATTGCTTTTAAAGTTCTAAATAAGAATACAAGAAATTCACCCTGTTTATACATAACTCCCTTAGGCATACCAGTAGTTCCACCTGTATAAAGCATATAAATTGTATTAGGATCTCTATGTATTCTTTCCATCGGATCACAGGTATCTAACAAGTCTTCATATTTGATTGCATTATCAAAATGCGATTCTGTTCCGTCTGCTACCTCAATCCATGCTTTGATATTTGGTAACGATTCAGCTATTTCTTTAATCCTCTTGCTATAACATGCATGATAAAAAACAGCTTCAGAATCTGAATTATTTAAAAGGTATATTAACTCTTCAGCTACATATCGATAATTAACATTTATTGGAACACCTCCAATTTTAAAAATAGCATTTTGTCCAATCAGATATTCATTGGAATTGTTTAGATAAAGACCAGCTTTAGAATTTGCAGATAATCCAGCATTGGTTAACGCAGTAGCAATTTTACTGGACTTTAAATCATAATCTTTCCATGAAACAACTTCATCGCCACTTATTAAAGCATCATTTTCTGGGATGATATCTGATATCATCTCCCATACAGAAGCAAAATCTAAGTTCATTTTATTCCCCCAAAATTTTTATAACATTAATAAGATATACCTAATAATTATAGTATCGTTATAATAATTATTATAAAAGGAAAATATCTTTTTAAACATTATGAAAGATCCAGAAATATTATTTGAAGAAATTACCAATGAAATAACTGCAAAAGGTCAATTATTTGAAACAAGAGAATATGAAGATGCTAAAGGCATTACTCATAAAGAATACGCTTCTTTTCCAGATAACCTAAAGGGTTACTTTGATTTTGCAATGCTGCATGCTGAAAAAGAGTTTTTAGTATATGAATCCGAACGCTTTTTATTTAAAGATGTTGTTGCAAAAGCAGCTCAAGTTGGAAATGCTCTGATTGCTGAAGGAATTACAAAAGGAGACCGTGTTGCTATATGCATGCAGAATAATCCAGAATTCATTTTTGCTTACATGGGAATAGTTGGAATTGGTGCGGTTTGTGTTCCCCTTAATTCATGGTGGGTTCCAGATGAAGTTATATATTCACTTAATCATTCTGAAGCTAAACTTTTATTTGGTGATAAGAAAAGACTTCAAGGACTAGAAAATTTAAAAAACTTAAAAAAGATTATTACTAGCTATACTCCAGATGACAATTTCACATCTTTTAATGATTTTATAAAAGATCATTCAACTGACTGGCCAGATATTGAAATAGCCAGGGATGATCACGCAACTATTTATTACACATCTGGTTCTACGGGAAGACCAAAAGGTGTCTTATCCTCTCAAAGAGGGATTATTTCATCTATGTTTAGTTGGGCCTGTATATCAACTGTTCTGAGTCAAAGAGAAGCTCGTTTGGGTAAAGATAGTTCACCTTTGGCAAGTTCTGAGTCTTGCATTCTTTTGTGTGTGCCTTTATTTCATGCAACCGGCAGTCATGTTGCTTTCTTATTGTCTATATTGGTTGGCAGAAAAGTAGTAATGATGAAAAAATGGGATGCAGGGGAGGCAATAAGACTAATTCACGATGAAAAAATAACAGATATAACTGGCGTCCCCACGCAAACCTGGGAATTATTAAATCATCCAGATAAAGATAACTATGATTTATCTTCATTAAAAACTCTTGGTGGTGGAGGAGGCCCAAGACCAGCTGAACACGTAAAGTTATTGGATGATAATTTCGAAGGAAGACCAGGTATTGGATATGGATTAACAGAAACAAATGCGTTGGGAACATTAGGAAGTGGTGATGAATATATCAGTCATCCTTCTTCTGCTGGAAGGGTTGTGCCTCCATTAACTGAAATTATGATTATTGATGACGAATGGAATGAACTTGAAGAGGGAAAAATAGGTGAAATAGCAATTAGATCTCAATCAAACATGCTTGGCTATTGGAAAAATGAAGATGCTACGTCAGAATGCATGAATGAAGAAGGTTGGTTTAGGTCTGGTGATATGGGTAAATTTGACGGACCTTTTTTATTTATAGTTGATCGCATTAAAGACATGGTTATAAGAGGTGGTGAGAATATAGCCTGTCCTGAGGTTGAGAATGCTATATATGAACATCCAGATGTTCTTGAGGCTTGTGTTTTTGGAATTCCCGATGAGCGTTTGGGTGAAATACTTTGTTCTTCAATATTTTTAAAAAAGGACTCAACGTTAACTGAAGAAGAGTTAGTTAGCTTTTTATCTAATAAACTCGCACAATTTAAAATACCGGCAGTTATTAAATTTTCACCGAAAAAACTACCTTTGGTTGCTTCTGGTAAATTTGATAAACCAACTCTTAGAAAAAATTTTATTTCTCAAAATTAAATTTTTTATTTTTAGCTTTAAAAATTTTGAAAAAAGAGTAAAAATGTATGTTGTTTAATTTTAAAGATTTGTTTTGAAAATTTTAGTTATCGAAGACGAGCCTGATATAAGGAGAAATCTCGAATATAACATCTCTCGTGAGGGCTACAATGTCTTAACCGCAGGCTCTTTGTCTGAAGCTGAAGAAATTGTTAATTCGAACTCGTTATCATTAATACTTTTAGATTTAATGCTTCCTGATGGTTCGGGTCTTGATCTCTGCAAAAAATTTAAATCTAATTCAAAAACAGAATCTATTCCAATAATCATTTTAACTGCAAAAGATGATGAGGTTGATAAGGTAGTTGGATTTGAATTAGGTGCAGATGATTATGTTACTAAGCCATTTAGTGTAAGAGAGTTGATTCTTCGAATAAAAGCTATTTTAAAAAGAGGACAAACAAAAAAAGAAGTTGTTGAAGTTGAGCGCCAATTTGGTGATTTAAAAATAGATATTGAATCACATGAAGTATTTGTTGATAGTGTTCAAATTGATTTGACTGCATTAGAGTTTAAACTTCTAAATCAACTAGTAGAAACCAGAGGAAGGGTTCAATCAAGAGACCAGTTGCTCCAAGACGTATGGGGTTATAGCGCTGAAGTTACAACGAGAACAGTTGATACGCATATAAAAAGACTTAGAAACAAACTAGGGTCAATGGGAAAATATGTTCAAACAATCAGAGGTGTTGGTTATAAGTTTGCAAGAATTCCAGATTAATTTATGGGAATTAGATTTCGAATCTTTGTTATAACATTTTTTTCAATTGGTTTGGGGATGCTAATTGCATATATTTATTCTCTAAATTCAACTATTTCCTTGTTAGCGGTTATCTCATTAATTGTTATAGCTGCAATTGCATCCATTTATTTTGCAAACTTTGCACTTAAGAGTCTAAATGAACTAGACGCTGCAATATCAAAGATTGCGAGCGGTAAAATGAAGAGGAAATATATTAAAGCTATTCCAATTGATAATACAGAGTTTAGAGGTGTTGCAAAAAATATTTCTCAGATATCAGAGAATCTTAAAAGACAAATTAATCTTATTGCAAAGCAAAGGGATCAATTCGGATCAGTTTTAGATGATCTTGGAGAGGGGGTAATAGTTGCAAATGAAAATGGAGATATTAAATATGAGAATGAACAATTCTCACAAATACTTAATCTCGATGAGGTAAATGGTAAAAATATTCAAGACTTAAATATTAAATCTTTGAATTATTTATTTAGAAGATCTAAAAAAAAGAAACGTGATGATATTGAGTTTGAAATAGAATTAGGAGATAAATCAACTAGATTGGTACTAGCAACTATCAATCAGTCAAAGAATACAAAAGAATTTATTATTGTTGCCCATGACGTAACTCAATTGAGAAGATTTGATTCAATGAGAAGGGATTTTATTTCAAATCTTTCACACGAATTAAGGACACCAGTAAGTGTGATTCGGGCAAATTCAGAAACATTAATTGATGGCGCTTTAGAGGACAAAAAACAAGCCAAAGTTTTTGCAAAAGCAATTCTACACAATTCAGAGAGGTTATCAGATATGGTGTCATCATTACTTGACCTCACAAGAATTGAATATGGAGAATTAAAATTGAATTTTCAAAATATTAATTTAAACGAGTTTATTGAAAATTTTATTCTTTCTATTTCTAATTTATCAAAGAAAAAAAATATTAATATTCAATATAAACCATCTCACATTGGGGGTATAAACGCAGACCCACAAGCCATTGAGAGAATATTAAATAATTTAGTTGATAACGCTATAAAATATTCTAAAGAAGACTCACAAATTGTAATTTCAACAATTAATGATTCTGATGACCATATTAAAGTGATGGTAGAAGATAATGGCCCAGGCATCTCAGATGAAGATCAGGATTATATTTTTGGAAGATTTTTTAGAACCGCTTCAGCAAGAGCCACTGATAATCAAGGTAGTGGCTTAGGTTTAGCTATTGTTAAGCATCTTGTTAATAGCTTAAATGGAGAAGTGGGTATAGATTCAGCTCCTGGAAAGGGGTCTGTTTTTTGGTTTACTATTCCTAAATTATAAAATATAGCTTTACATCTAATGTATACTCAATATAGAATATGTCACATATTTGTAACAATTATGTTTCAATAATGTCACTACGGAGTTGACAATGGCTAAAACATTTTGGAAAAAATTACATCATTTAATGAAGTCTGGCAGGCTATCAAAAGTTATTAAGGCGTCTGGACTTAACTAATAGTGATTCATATTAAAATCTGAGCTAAAATATTAGCTCTTTTTATTATGAATTTTATTAAGCTCAAGAAGATTTTTATCTACGTACTCGCTGCTCCAGCAATTTTCTTACTTATTTCAAATTTTATATTATTTTTAAACAAGCCTAACATAGTAAAAATCGATACACCTGATATGAGGGATTTTGTTTTTGATTCTGTTGTTGAATCTTCTCCAAAATTACCTAGTAAAGATTTACAAACATCATCATTTGATTATGAGCTTATAGGATATAGATCAGGTAATATGGATTCATCAGTTATATTAAAAAAAGGCAATAAAGAGTATGTTGTTGCAAAGGGAGATAAAATTGATGGTACTTATGAATTGATAGAAGTAAATAAAGATGAAGTCATATTTAGTAATAATGGAAATATATATAAAATTGAAAATCTTGTTGGAAAATAAATCATGAGGTCATATCTTAAAAAAAGCTTATTTATAATTTTATTTTCTTCTTACATCACTGTTAACGCACAAGATACATTTATTTTAAATTATGAAGATGTTGATATTAAAAAAGTAACTCAGGATATAGCTCAGTTTTCCAAAAAAACAATTATTTTAGATCCAAGAGTAAAAGGTAAGGTAACAATATATTCAAATGCTAATCTAGATAGAGATCAAGTATGGAATGTATATCTAAGAACAATTCAGGTAAATGGATTCAGTACTATTTCTGAAGATGGTTTTCTTCGAGTTATTCCTGAAAACGAAGCTACCAGAGACAAGACCTCAAATTATTCATCTGGTGATTTTGAGACAGCAGTAATTCCATTAAATAATAGATCTACAGAAGAAATTTTACCAATGATTAAGCCTATCACAGGAAGACAAGCTCACTTATCAAGCATTCCTTCCGTAAACTCTATTCTTCTCGTAGATCGTTCTAGTAACGTTCAGAGGATTAAAAATCTACTGACTGACTTAGATAAAAACAATGTTGCCAAAATTACGACTATAAAACTCGATAATCTTTCTTCAATAGAAGCTGTAAGGATATTAGATAAACTTAAAACGCAAAACAACCCAACTATTAATAATTTTGTTGCAATACCATTTACTCCATCAAATTCAGTAATTTTATCTTCAAACGAGTTTGTTGCTAAAAACATAAAGTCTACACTTAATACTCTTGATAAAGACATTACCAATAATGACACTACAGATGTTATTTATTTAAAATATGCTAAAGCACAGGATGTTGCATCCATTCTTAGTTCTATAGCAAGCACATTTGTCAGTGAAACAGAAGGATCTAAGACAGTCATAACGCATCACGAGAAAACAAACTCTTTAATTATTTCTTCCGCTGAGGAAAATTTGAATTCTATAAAAAATATTATCGCAAAACTTGATATTAGAAGGGCGCAAGTTTTAGTAGAGGCTATTGTTGTTGATTTGTCTGAAAAAGCAGCCAAATCTCTTGGGGTAGAAACTATTTATACTGGCGGCGACGATGACAGTATACCGATTGGAGTAACTCGATTTTCTGGTACAGGTCCTGATCTTCTTAGCATAGCTGGGGCATCAGATGATAATACAAATGTCACACTTACAACAACAGCAGTTTCTTCATTGTTAAATACTCAAGGTTTAGTGGCTGGATTTGGTGATATGACATCTGGAGAAGATAATTTTGTTGGAATAATAAATGCAATAGCTTCCGATACAGATTCAAATATATTATCTACACCATCAATACTAGCAATGGATAATGAACCAGCAAGATTATTTATTGGTCAAGAAATACCAATTACAACTGGAGAAAGTCTTGGTACAAATAATTCAAATCCATTTAGAACAACTTCTCGTCAAGAAGTTGGTATTGAATTAGAAATAACACCTCAGATAGATGAAGGTACCTCTGTAATATTAAATATTAAACAAGGTGTATCTGGCATTGCCGGTGTGGCACAAAGCGGAACTGATTTAATAACTAATAAGAGAGAAATTGAAACCACAGTTTTAGTAGATAATAATCAAATAATTGTATTAGGCGGTTTGATCGACGAAGATGTGCAAGAAGTTGTCTCTAAAGTACCTATACTTGGATCAATACCATTATTAGGAAAATTATTTCAATCTTCATCAAAAACTACCAGCAAAAAAAACTTAATGGTATTTTTAAAACCAACAATTTTAATAGATTCAAGCACAGCGCAAGCAATATCTTTAGAGAAGTATAATTTTATAAAAGCTCAACAAGAGTTGGATGAAAACAAAGAAGTAATAGATCTTACTGAAAAGAATGAATAAATATGGCTGAAACTGAGACTGAAAATTATAAGTCAGATATCTTGCCTTATGATTTTGTAAAAGAAAATGAAGTAATAGTCTCTGAAACAAAAGATGGTTATTTAGCCTTATCACCTTACCAAATAACAACAACTCTTTATCACGAAATTCAAAGATTTTTAAAATCAGATTTTAAATTTGAAATATGTAGCTCTGAATACTTTAATGAAGTATTAACTAACTCATTTTCATCAACAAATCATAATAATGATATATCTGATGAATTATCAGATGAATTTGATCTTCAAGATTTTGCTGGAAGTATTAACGCTACTGAAGACTTATTAAGTGGCAATAATGATGCCCCAATAATTAAATTAATTAATGGAATTATTAGTCAAGCAATTAGAAATAGGGCGTCCGATATTCACTTTGAACCTTATGAAAATCATATAAAGATTCGTTTTAGAATAGATGGTATTTTAAAAGAGATTCTAAGACAGGATAGTAAGATAGCATCAATTTTAATATCTCGTATCAAAATTATTTCAGGTCTTGATATATCTGAAAGAAGGTTACCTCAAGACGGAAGAGTTTCATTATCTCTTGGAGATAAAAATGTAGATGTAAGGGTATCAACACTCCCTTCATCGTATGGTGAAAGAATAGTTTTAAGAATTTTAGACAAACAATCTGCACAAATTAATATTGATGATCTAGGATTGCCAACTCAGATTTTATCTAACTATAAATCATCCCTAAAAGATCCTGAAGGCATCATTCTTTTCACTGGCCCTACAGGTTCTGGTAAAACAACAACTCTATATGCGGGTTTAAGGTATTTAAGTGATTCATCTCAGAATATACTTACAGTTGAAGATCCAATTGAATATACTCTGGATGGTATTGGACAGACTCAAGTAAATACAAAAACTGGATATACTTTTGCAAAAGGTTTAAGAGCAATCCTCAGACAAGATCCAGATGTAGTAATGGTTGGGGAGATGAGAGATATTGAAACAGCTCAAATAGGCATTCAATCAAGTCTAACCGGACATTTAGTACTATCTACAGTTCATACAAATAGCGCCGTTGCAGCAATCACTAGATTGCGAGATATGGGAATTGAATCATTTTTATTGGCATCAAGTTTAAAAACAATTATCTCTCAAAGATTGGTAAGAAGACTATGCTCGCATTGTAAAAATAAACAAAAGATTTCGCCTGAATCAGCAGAGTTATTTAAATTAAATAAATCTCAAGATGTATATTATCCGATAGGGTGTGATCATTGTAATGGAACAGGATATCAGGGCAGAATTGCAATTGCAGAATGCATACAGGTGGATAAAAAACTAAAAGATCTTATTCATAATAGCGCATCAGAAAATGAAATATCTGATTATGTATTTAAAGATAATCACTCCATCGAACAGGCATCAGTAAGATTAATTTTAGATGGTGTTACATCTTGTGAAGAGATAATTAGAGTCAATAATATAAAAGAAGATGCCAGCATTTAGTTATATAGCTATAAATGAGCTAGGTGTTAAAAAGAAAGGTATTCTAAGCGCTGATTCAGAAAAAGAAGCTAGAAAAATGGTGAAAGATCTCCATTTAACACCTTTAAAAGTATCTGAATCAAAAAATACTGGCAAAAAATTAAAGATTAAAAATAAAGACATTGTTGTAATGACTAGACAACTGTCTATTCTTTTAGATGCAAATACCCCGATTGTTGATGCCTTAGAAATAACAGCAAGCCAATTAAAAAATAAAAATCTTATATATGTAATTTTTAATCTCAAAGAAGATATTGTTCAAGGTAAAAGACTTGGTAATTCAATGAAGAAATTTCCAGAAGTATTTTCTAGTACATACATCTCTATGGTGTCTGCAGGAGATTCATCAGGGAATCTAGATGTAGTTTTTTCTAAATTAGCAGACTATCTTGAAGAAACGGCATCGATCAGGCAAAAGGTTACATCGGCTATGACATATCCTTTAATTTTAATAGGGTTTTCTATTATTGTAATAGTCTCTTTACTTACTTTTGTTCTTCCACAAGTAATAAATCAATTTGTAAAAGCTGGAGCAGATTTACCATTTATAACAAAGTTACTTTTAGGTATTTCTAATAATATAGTTCTAATTATTTCAATATGTTTATTGGTCTGGATTGCAATTTTTTATTTGTATAAAAATTATATAAAAAATAAAAATAATAAAATAAAAGCACATAAGAAAATGCTAAAGATTCCTTTCGTTGGAAATTTTTTATTAAACTCTGAGCTTGAAAGATTTGCTAGTACCATGGAACTCCTTCTTGCATCAGGTTCTAATCTTGATATAGCTTTAGATGAGTCAACTAAAGTTTTTAATAATAAATATTTAGGAAATATTATTGCTAATTCTAATAACGACGTAAGAGAGGGCAAGGATTTTATTAATACACTAAAGCAATATAATGTATTCCCAGATATTTTTATCCAATTAGTTTCAAGTGGTTATAGATCTGGAAATTTGATCACAATGTTTAATAAAGTTTCACACTTTATGAAATCTGAAATCGAAAAGAAAAGGTCTATATTTTTATCATTACTTGAACCGGTTGTAATAATTATTATGGGCGGTTTTGTATTACTCATTGTTCTAGCTATACTAATACCAATTATGCAAATGAATACATTAGCTATATGAAAAAAAATACAACAAAAGGATTCACCCTTGTAGAGCTTATGGCAGTTCTTGTTATTTTAGGAATTTTGGCAACTATAGTCATAGTTAATGTTAACCCTGTTTTCCAAAGAGCTAATTTTGAAAAAATTAGAGCAGATATGGCTAATACAAACAAAGCATTAGAGCTTTATAGGTTCAATGAATTGACCTATCCATCTACATCCCAGGGTTTAGAAGCGCTTGTAAGGCCACATCCTGAACTAAAAAAACCTTTTTTGTTTCCAGAAGATGGTTATATTTCTTCAATTCCATTAGATCCTTGGGGTAGAGAATACATATATGAATATCCATCAAGGAAAGATTCTAAATATGATCTATATACTCTTGGTGCTGATGGTATAGAGGGTGGCTCAGGCGAGGATGCTGATATTGGAAACTGGATGGAACAATAAAAACAAATCAAAAGGATTTACTTTAATTGAAATACTTGTTGTTTTATTTATCATTGGTATTTCAGCTACATTGGTTGTTGTTAATTTAAGTTCAGTAAACTCAATAGAAAAAAGAGCTGACTCCATAGAGGATTCCATAAAATTTCTTGCAGAGGAAAGTATTATTACTGGCAACATCATTGCTTGGTATTTTGATAGTAAAAAAAATTATGCAACCTATATTTATGAAAATGGAGATGAAAAACAAATTAATAATACAGGAAACTCAATATGGAAAAACTCATCGTCTTTGAAAACAACTTTTAAATATTTAGACGGAACAAAAATAGAATTACAACAAGATCGTTCAGAATCCCCATTACTTATATTTTATCCATCCGGGGAGATTTCTGGCGGTGAAATTGATTTATACCATGAAGACTATATTCAGCGAGTGGTAATTAAAAATAATGGAAAAATATATAATGAAATCATTAGTAATTAATAATAATTCTAAGGGGTTTAGCTTAATCGAAGTTGTAGTAGCATTATTCATACTAAGCATTTCGGTTATAACAATTTATAACTTAATTATTTCAACTGCCACATCATCTTTTGAGCTTGAACAAAGATATTTAGCAAAACAGGTAGCTGATAATCGTACAGCATTAATTAATACTTCTGAAAAACCATCTAAGCCAATGAAAAGAAGCGGTGAAATGATTATGGGTGGGGACAGCTGGTACTGGGTAGAAGAAATTAAGGCCGGTTTAGATCAGAATTATTACGAGTATGAAATTCTGGTAAGGCTAGTAGATGATGATAATTATATATATTCGACCAAGGGTTTTCTAAATAATGAATAAAGGCTTTACATTAATCGAGGTTCTATTTTCTCTAGTTATTTTGTCAATCATAACAATCATAACAACTAACATTCTTCAATCATCACTTGAAACCGAAAGGATTTCTACTAAAAGGTTAGAAGATGCAAGAAGCTTGAATTCGTCATCCATTGTAATTAAAAGAGATTTAAGACAAATAATGAATATTCCTTTAAGAGATTTTTATGGAAACTTTATTGAAGGCACTATGGTAGGAGATAATCTTATTAAAAGAGTATCTTTCAATACTAGAATTAAAACAATTTCTGATCAATCTTCTCCAATCAAAAGAATAGAATATATTCTTAAAGATGATACTTTTATAAGGAAACAATTTTATTCAGGCAATCCCTATAGTGAAGAGGATTTTTTTGATTCAGAATTAATTGAAGATGTCTCAGATCTAGATATAGGGTTTATGTATAATCGCCAATGGCACTCAAAGTGGCCAATAAATAAAAATACACAAAAAAAAGTTCCTGAATTAATAAGATTCGAGTTTGAAACAAGTGGAAAAACTTATACTTGGATTATGGAACCAAATGTCGATTATGAATTCCAAAACTAAAGGCGTTGTGCTTATCTCAATATTATTAGTAGTTCTTTTGCTTTCGGCTGTTGCAGTAACTTTTGGAAATAAATATTTATTGTCTTTGAAGAGATCTCAATATATTGATTTTCAATCATTATCATTAAATTCTTTTAGAAATATTGAATCATTGTCTTATAGAATAATCGATGATGAATATAGATTTAATTCTAAAAAGCTTTCCAAGAACAACCCAATTATAAATAATCAAATTTATTTTAATTTTGATAATACAGAAATTATTGGCAATATTAGCGATGCTTCAAATTGTTTTAATATTAATTCAATGGTCCTCTTAAAAGATGGTAATTATCTTGAAAACACTCAAACAATCAATGCCTTCAGAAGACTAATGAATTCTTTTGATATTGAAGATAACCTTATTGAAGAAATCATTGATCAAATCATCGATTGGATAGATAAAGACTCTAATCCAAGAACTTACGGTCTTGAAGATTATTATTATTCCGGACCATTACACAATCCAAGAGAATACAGCGGTATGCGATTATTCATTTCCATAGATGAACTAAAAAGCATTCCGGCTGTAAAGAATATGGAGTGGCAAATTTTTAAAAATCATTTTTGCGCATTACCTTCAAATACTAATTTATCCTTTAATATAAACACACTTACTAAAAAAGATAACCTATTGCTTAGCTCAATATATCCAAATATTGACATAGCAGATGCTGAGTACATTATTGATAATATTCCAATGGAAGGCTTTGAAAACAACGATAATTTACAGAAAGCTTTTCCTGAATTTGATTTTAGTCTCTCGTATGGAAATATCGCCTTTACTTCTAAAATATTTAAACTAAATACAATAATTAAATCTGATGATTTTTCTGCTTCATCTCAAAGCATCATTAATTATGAAAATAATAAAAATAGCTATATTATTTCAAGAATTTATAATGGTATTTAATGAAAACATATCTAACTCATCCTTCTGATAACAAACTTACAAACGGAGTATTTTATTCGGACTCAGATGACTATAAGAAAGCTATTGATTACAAAAATATCAATGAATTTCAATCTCTATCTCATAAAGACTTATTAATATATTTAATTCCATCATCTTTGGTAAGTACTTATCCGTTTAAAGAAAATAAAAAGCTATCTCATCAAAACAATCTTGCTAAATTTATATCTGAAGTTGATACAAATTTAGTTAAAGACGTATCTAAAAATAAATTTTTCTTAATAAATAACATAGGCTACATAATTGAAAAATCAGTATACGAACAATTAAGTGAAAGTTTAAGCTCTTTAAAATGTAAAGTAATTTTATTACCAGACTATTTTTTGAATCAAAAAATAAATGCAGATTCTGTAACTGAATTTAATAGCAAAATATTATTTGCTTTTTCAGATGGAACTGGAACTTCAATAGAAAAAGAATCATTAGACCAATATATAAGTTTTATCGAAACCTCGTCTCCTGAATTTGATCCAACTATCTCAATTGAGAATAATGAAAAGCATCAATCACTAAAGAATTTTAAGAATAATTCCTCATTTGCCTTAAAAAACTTCTTAGATAATGACTTAAGCATTTTACCCAATCTTTATAAATTTAATTTTTCAATTAAGAATGTTATAAAAAAATTAAACTTTAATAAATTTGAACTTATTACATGTTGCATTTTAGTCCTTTCAATAATTAGTCTTCCTTATATTCTGATAATTCAAAATAATAATCATACAAATATATATAAAGAGGAGACTTTTAATCTTTTTAAAAAAATTGATAAAAATACAAATAGAGTTGTTACACCTAAGATACAAATAGATCAATTAATAAAACAAGTTCCGTCTTCGTACCAACCGAATAACAAAGAATCAAATTTTAAAAACCTAGATTTCTTGATTACTATTGGAGATAAATTTATTGATGGTGTTGAAATAAATTTTAAAACCAATTCTGCAACTCTGACGATTAAAGATATGCCGCAAATGCAATACAACCTAATTAGAGGCATTGCCAATAGATTTAATATATCTATATTAGATGAGAATATTTCGTCTCTAAATAAACTTAATTCAGGATCAATAAAAATAAAATTTCAATAATGAGTAACTTTTTTAACAATCTAAATCAAAGAGAAAAATATTTAATTCTAAGTGCATTAACAATTTTATTTGTGTTTATGATATTTTCAATTTCAACCAATTTGGTCAGTTCATTGGATATATCCAATAAACAATTATCTAAGGCTAAGAGTGATTATGAATATGTTGTCTCTAAGGTAAAAGTTCTTAATCAAGTTATTGAAAACTCAAAACTTGATACAAAAGATATAAGTTACTTTTTAGAAAATGATAGATCTAATATTGTTTTAGATAGCGAAGTCATTCAAGAAAATAATAATTTGAAGATAATATTCACAACGAAAGATTTAAAGGATTCGATCGCTATTTCAGATGAGGTTTCAGGTAAAATCAATAAGGTTCTGGATACTGTTGAATACAGCAAAATAGATAATAAATCTCAAACTATCCTTTTTTTTAATTAGTCTTTATAAATTGATATTTTTTTTGAATAAAGCTCATTAAATGTTTTTACAGCAATTGAATCTGAAACACCCCATTTAGTTGATCGAATTTCTTTTATTTTTAATTGGTTAATAATTCTCTCGAATATTATCATTGCATAATCAATAACATCAGCACGGTCCTCAGGAAGATTATATTTTTTTACTTTTTCATCAACATTTAAACCCTTTAAATTTTTAGCACTATTGATAAAGTCTTTTGAGGACATTTTTTTAGATTTGTTTATATTCAAAAACGCTTTTATATTTCCTCCTAAACCAATTAATGTATCGGTACTTTCTTGCTCAGCAAGCCATTTACTCATTCTTTTCCATTCAGATTTTTTATCTTTTTTTAGCATTAAGCGAACAGCACCTAATTGAAAAGATTGAATTGAATGTTTACCATTTTTAAAAATATAACATTCAGTACTACCGCCCCCAACATCAACATATATCTTTCTTGAATTTGATTGAGCTTTTGGATGATAGCTAATTAACTTTGCTTCCTCTAGACCAGAAATTATCCTTACCGGATGATTTATTTTATTTTCAAGATATCGTCTAGCATCTTCAGAATTATTACTATTTCGAAAGGCGCTAGTCGCGACTATTTCGTATAATTCGACTCCTTCATTTTTAAAAGTTTTTTGATATTTTTTAATAGTCTTTACTATTTGATTGATCTTAGCTTCTGAGAGTAGATTGCTTTTAAAGACCTCATCTCCAAGTCTAATTGGTGATCGAATGCCTCCAATAAAGTTAATAGAGCTTGGAGTAGTATCAAATATCTTTGATTTAATTGCGTTTGTACCTATGTCAATTGAAGCAATTTTCATGAATCAGTGTATTTGCTAAGAACAATAAATTGTTCATATGACAGATTATCAAAGTTCACACCCTCTAAATTAGTAGAATAATTATTTAAAGATTTTGACCATTTCGTTGGCTTAAGTATTTTCTTTCCTTCGTATTCAGTTTTAATCAATAAATATCTTAGAGATGTTAATCTAGCAATCATTTTGTTATTGGAATTAATGGAGACCCAAGGGTTATTATCTGTACTTGTTTTGTCAAACATTTGTTCTTTATATAGGGTAAAGGCGTTCCATTTAGTGATAATTTTTTCGTCATTTTTTGATAGTTTCCAATATTTAAGTTCTGAATTCTTTCTTGCCTTCATCCTTATCTCTTGTTGATTTTTT
>Ga0208130_1000521_pt1 | contig 20114 bp, 17 predicted proteins | sample ETNtaG_31_FD_185771 | JGI IMG/M metagenome (GOLD analysis project Ga0208130, IMG submission 185771) | Marine microbial and viral communities from oxygen minimum zone, Eastern Pacific Ocean - ETNP201310SV78 (SPAdes) (version 2) | ecosystem: Environmental > Aquatic > Marine > Oceanic ...
TACGAATTCTGCTGAATTCAAATCATCCACGCCTACGCCAGAAAATCCTGCAACAACTGTGGTGAATACCAGCCACAAGAGGGTGAAAATCATCCAGATTCCTAATCCAATAGCAATAGAAGATCCCAAATCTTTAGCCCAAGAAGAAGCTAGTAATTGAATTGAAGTATACCATAGTAAAACTAGTGCTGTGGCCAATGTGTGGATTAAAAATTCCTCTATGCTGGGCAGGTCATCAATTCTGTACCATATTATCAAAATGCTCAACACATTAAGGAGCATTACTGGTAACCATATTGCCCCCCAATGGCCAAGTAATAGTGCTCTTGCATACATTGAGCGATTTATTGGTTGAGATAATTTGACTTCCAAAACACCAGACAACCTATCTCTGCTAATTCCATCAAAAGATATCAGAACAGCACCCATCGTGGCCGAAAAGAGGATGAAGGCACTTGCAACATACATTACATCATATGCGGAATTCACCACTATACTTGCAGGAAGATTGACTTTTGGATCACTAAGCCCCCAACTGGCAAACAGAATGAATATTGTAAGTAGGGGCCAAATTACCATCATTCTTCCAGCAGTTAGACGCTCTTTCATGATGTGCCAACCGAGTCTGAAGGAGCTCATTCTTCTTCAGCCCCCAGCGTTCTAAATGGCAACATGTCATCATTAGACAATTGCAAACTTACATCTTCAGGGGAAATTCCTGTTGCTGAACATATCATCTCTACAATGCCTGATTTTTCGTCGAGCCCTAATTCTTCACGAATTTTAGTTAGAGTGCCCTCAATTAGCATCTGACCATGATGTAACAAAGCAATCCTATCAACCAATGATTCCAGATCTGTAACTTGGTGAGATGATATTATGACTGCAACTCCTTTACTTGCTAGGCTTTTGAGGAGATTGCAAAATGCTCTTTGAGCGAGTGGATCCAACCCGTTAAGAGGTTCATCCATAACCAGGATTTTCGGATTACCAATTAGTGCACATGCGAGCGAAAGCCTTTGTCTCATTCCTTGGGATAGATTGTCTAGAATTTGTTCGGATTTCGAAGTTAGACCTACGGTTTGTATTATTCCATCGATATCAACCTCATCTTCTCGCATCATTGCAATTGATTCTAGAGCATGCTTAACGCTAACATTTCCTTCCCAACGTACTTGTTCAGGCATGTAGCCAATTTCACTACGCCTTGTCTCCCCGGTTTTGTCGAACCCTTCACAATCGTATAATCCACAGATCGCTCTCATCAGGGTTGTTTTTCCTGCCCCATTTGGTCCGATTAATCCTAAAATCGTACCTTTGTTGATTTTCAAATCAATAGAGTGAATTCCAGCTCCAGCTCTTTTTGCCCATGGCTTCCATGTGGAAAAATCCCTGACCATGTGCCGCCACGACACACCGGAAAGAGTTAGACATGGCTCCATCGCTCCCGGTGCTCACATTCAACCATTACAATGTGCCGCTAAAGTACAGGAACTAGGGTTGCACTTATGCTTACAATATGTTAGGGCGCTTTGTGTTCGGAGGCATTCTGGCATCGATTGTCCTTGTGGCAACATTGTTTGGAATGTTGAAGTTCAAGTCCGAAGATTTTGATAAATCGATGATGTATGGGACTTTGGGTTGTATTCTGCTATTATGGATAATTCCTTGGGGATTGTTCGTAATTATTCCTTTAGGATTGGTTTTATCTATTGCTAGTCCAGCAGCAAGATTAGAATGGAGCACATTCAAAAATCGACGTATTGCAATCAGTATTGTACTGATTTTACTACTGAACTCATTCGCGTTATATCCAGTATCAGAACCTGAAGGTGCTGAAGAATGGGGCAATCCGATTGCTACGGAGAACCCACATGCTGCGGCTTGGCCTGCAAGTGAACAATACACTTGGTTCTATGACGGAGCAGTTATTGGAATTGTTAACGCAAGGACACCTCATACTTTCTGCGCCTGGTCTCAAGATTCTTCGAGTATAGCCCTAGGTGTTATGTTAGGGATGCATGATCAAAGAATGCGACAATCAATCGAAGTGATGAATTCGTACATTCCAACATTCAGTATTGATTCAGAAACTTTCTCCCTAGAGGAAGTAGAAACTGAAGGAAGCCATAAATACGCTGATGAAGATTATTTTGTTGCTAGGTTCAATGTGAAAAAGGATGGGTTTGAAACCACCCTGGCCACGGTTCTAATCGTAGGCTTTCCAAATGCTGGTGGCGAGCTAACATTGCTTTCGATTACTCGTCCAATAACTTCTTCACAAGATGATGTTTTTGAAGAGAAAATAGTCCTTCAGTACGTTGAATAGTCGTCTCTTCATGATTTGAAAGTTGTACTTTTAGGGTAACCTAAAACTTATGTACGGCCTACTTTTCGGGCACCCTAAATCGAGATGATTTAGATGAGCTTGAAAATGAAATCTATGCTAATGATACTGCTGATGAGTTGCGCTGCTTTTGCAGGCTGTTTAGGCAGTGATGACGATGATGAAAAAGAAGAATCCAACGATTCTGTAGACGACAAACCTGCGTGGTTAGACGCATCTGATGCTGGTTACACCTATGCATCCAATGTAGACAACCACCGCTCCTTGATGAACGATCTATGCGAAATCAAGGCTGCTGCCAGCTCTGATGGAGGATATGACTTCACAGGCGCTAAGGAAATCTACATGAACGGAAAGAACGCTGAAAAGAGCGACGGTTCATTCAGAACACTTGCAGGATTTGCTTCTGCGACAGGTAAGAACCATGACTATGATTCCTACTACGGAATGAACGGATCTGTTGATGCACACATTATGGCTGCACTTGACGGAACTGGAGATTTCGAGGGAACTTCTGACACAGTCAGATACCAAGGAACTGCTAAGTTGACAGTCAACTTGGGAATGGTTGCTTACACCCTACACGAACTCAACGCTGCTATCCTAAAGGCTGAAGCAGGAAACTGGGGAACTGACGATGCACAACACGCATGGGACGAAGGATGGGCTTTCTTCCACGGACCAGATGAGCACTACGGTTGCTCACCTGCTAAGGTAATGGAGAAGAGAGCTGCTGACTTCGGAACTGCTGACGCTAACGGTGTTGCAGCAACATTTGCAGCAACAGAAGCTGCAATGAATGCAGGATTGACTGCTCTACAAAATGAAGACATGCAAGGCGTAGTAGACGCTCGCGACGAAGTTCTAAAGAACCTAGTAATCGTTTACTCACAGGCTGTTCTAAAGTACACATCCAAGATGGACAGCAACACTACTGCTGAAAAGTACCAGGCAGAAGGATATGCCTTCTGGAAGGCTATTGAAGCATACGCTGCTCCTCACATGCACGACGGTTGCTACAACATGGCAGTCGGCCACAAGGTAATGATGATGGGAGAGATCGACGCATCTGCTTGTGATGCTTTCATCTGGACTAACAGCACTGAAGGTGGAGAGAATGACACATGCTACAACACAGTAAACCACATGGTTTCTACTGATGCAGTTGACGAAGCAGGCTGTGACGGATACACCTCACAGTACTACCAGGACAACTATGCAGCTACAATGATGAACAACGTCTTGGATTTGACAGACGCTACTCAGCTAGGTACATCTTACGATGTCACAGCATGGTTGCAACCAGTGTGGGACCATTACGGAATTACCTCTGCTGACATCGGATCAATGTGAGATTGTCCTCCTCACATTAGCTCAGAATCTCGGGGTGGCTGGCTAAAACGCCAACCACTAGCCAGCCACCCCACTTAGGAGCAGATACTATGAGATTGATTTATCCACTATTATGTGTGTTTTTTTTGGTCTCAATGATTCCATTGGATTGGGTAACTGCAGACCAAAGCAATGAAGACGAGTTGTTTACGCTATATGGAAACATATACGATGAGGAAGGAAATCCTGCCTTGGAAACGTCAATGAAACTTATTCCAAGAGGATCAATATGGGCCGATGATGGTACCTATTCGATTGAAGATATTACAGAGGGAGAACATACTGTTCGAGCTTACTTCATGAATAATGGTCATTCCGTTGCATACAGGCAAATATACATTGATTCTGATACCCAACTTGATTGGCAAGTGGGTAAAAATTGGGTTACTGGAAAGGTGTACGATTATTCAGGACAATTGATTGAAGATTCTACTTTAACAAGCGTCAAACTTGTAGATAATAATGAGTCGGCAATTCCGGAAAGTGGAAGGATTTCTTTCGGACCATATGAAATTGGTAATTACTACACTGTAAGAGCGTACTATGGTGATATCGATCACTCAACGCAATATGTGCATTTCAAAATGCAATCCGGTTCTGCAACAGAATACGATGTAAATGATTTCCATTTCCATCACGGTAAGAATAGTCGTTATGGCTTTGTAAAAGATTCAGTTGGAAATGCAATGTCTGGGGTCTCGGTTAGTGATGGTAATCAAACCGTTGTCACAAACACCGATGGATTTTACTTATTGGAAAATCTTGACGTAGGATCTGAAAGCACTATCACATTCATGCATGATGATTTAGAGATTGCACCTCCAATTACTGACTCAATTACTACCGGTGAAGGTTGGTTAAACAATACTGCAACTATTGAAATTAATTTGCCAGGTAATGCATCATTCACAACACAAGTACAAGTTATTGAAAACAGTCAGCCATTTTTGATCGAATGGAATGGTGGTGCGTATACTGAAAGCTATTCCCTATACAGAAACGGAGTAATTGCTTACAGTGGACAAATTAGTGAATACACTTTCACTCCACAAGATACAGGAAACTACGAGTTTACGCTTGTGGCTGAAAACATGAATGGAACTACGACTTCTTTCAAATCCCTTGTCTTGATGGTTCTTCCAGAACAGTCTAATTCTGATTTGTGGGCAGTAGGTATGCATTGGAACTATTCTGTAGATTATTTCCCAAGCAGCGATAACCAGAACATTACCATGACAGCAATTGGTAAAGAAACTGTCACAGACGCTTTTGGCACCGAAAGAGACTCATTTTTGGTAAGAATGACTGGTTCAAACTACGAAGATGAGGAAAAATCGTACAGGTGGGTTGACACATCAAATCTCCTATATCTGCACACTTATTGGGAAGATGACCCCGATTCTTCTTCTTACTTTCAAGAAGGTTATCTAGGTTGGAATTTCACTGATGAAAATGGGATTGAAAGTGATTTATTATCTGCAACTGATGATTTGAACCTTCATTTCAATCGAACTAATATTATCGGAGTGCCAGGACATCCAAATGGATACGATGACACATTTAATTTGGTCGAAATAACTCAAGATGTTGAAATCTCAACTCAAGCTGGAACATTTTCTACAACCTATTTTTGTATCACTGACAACAACGATGGTGTCAAATCTTGGGAACTTTGGTACAATGACACCGTAAGGAATTGGGTCAAAAAGGTCGATCGCCTACCTGGCTCGCACTCCGACTCTGTGATAATGGAGTTGACATCGTTTGAGGTACCTGTTACTCCTCAATTCATAACTGAGGATTCAAATATTTCAGAAAAGGATTTTGTGATAGAATGGGCACCTTTCCAAGGCGCCATCTCATATGAACTTCTACAGGATGGAGATTTGATATACGCAGGAACCGACACCTCTTTCGAGGTAAAAAATAGTCTGGATGGGCAATTCATTTTCCAAATTAATGCTAAATTATCAGAAAGCTATCTCATAGAAGGAGATTTGTTGACATTGGACGTCCTCTATGTATTACCTGCGCCAGTATTATTGGTGAGCGATGATGTAATTTCCTCAGGCGATGAAGTGGAATTTACTTGGGAGCCTGTGGATGACTCAATTTGGTATTCTGTGATTGTTTATGACTCGCAAGGTTGGCAAGAGATCTACAATGGTTCTGTAACAGAGTTTTCTACGTCTGAATTAGAAACCGGTTTGAATCGAATAAGAATTAATGCAGGTTCATCAGACGGTAAAATCTCTGAATATTCAGATTCGATTTTCGTCAATGTCGAAGAAAGCGAAAAATCAGATGCTTCCTCATTAGGTGAATTCATCCAACCACTGGCTTTGTTTGCAATTATTGCGATAATAATGGTTGCAGTTTTGATTTTTGATAAAGGTGAATGAATGCAATCTAAAGCCCTTATTTCAATTTTCCAAGCTACAATAATTGTGCTTTGTGGAATAGGTATCTACAATTTCGTTGTGCAGAGTGATAGTGATGATTCTGGGGAAATAATGATCACTGATTCAAGTGGTGCAGACCATTATTTTGATGAATCTCCAAAACGCGTGGCGATAACAAACACCTACGCCGGTACAGTGATGCGTATGTTGGACATTGATGAATCAGTAATTGTTGGTGTTTCAGGTGATTTTAGTGATGAAAAGTTGTGGCCTGAACTCTCTAACAAACCAATGATCCAGCATTCTGCTCATTCTGAAATTGATTTCGAGGCAATACTAGATACAAATCCAGAAATTTACATCGTTTTTGCGAATAATGGAATGGTTGATACTGGTGGTATAAGAGACAAACTTGAACCAGTCGGCATAAAAGTGGTGGCTCTTGATTTTTACAAATACGACTCTTTGCGATATGAAATAAATGTGTTAGCAACACTATTCGGCAAAGAAGAACGTATGGATTCATTATTCGGTGAGTTTGAAGAAATTGAAAATCTAGTTGCTTCAAAATTATCTGATTTGAGTGATGACGATCGGCCAAGAATAGTAATGGAACATCATGCATCACTAACCAGAGATCCAGTTGTACTAACTGGAACATCACAATGGACAGATTTGATTTACAGAGCTGGTGGAATAAATATCTTCGAGGACCTACCTGGTCATACAACTCATGTCGATATGGAAGCAATATTGGATGAAAACCCGGACGTACTAATGTTTGATGGAATAACATTCGATATCGGGTACAACAGATACGACGCTGATGGTACAACGTGTGAAACTCATATGCAACACATAGAAAGTCGTTCAGGCTTTGAAAATATGAATGCAGTTATCGAAGACAGAATGTTAGTTCTTTCAGGAGAGTTTGCAGGTCCAATGATGATTCATGGCTTGCCAACGTTAGCAAAATATTTGCATCCTGAACTATTTTTGGATGTTGATGCTGAATCATACTTAGATGACTATTTTACTACATACCATGGTGTTGAACGCGTTGGCAAGTTTGTTTGTACATCATAGGTGGTATGTTTATGGATTCAATCTCTGTTAAGCATATTGAAAAGGGTAAATTCCAGGTCACAATAGTCTCAATACTAGCAATTTTGACTTTTTTGTCATCAGTATTTGCTTTAGGACTAGGGTCCTCATCCAATCTAGACATGTTGACAGTTTGGGAAATCGTATTTACTGATATTTACCGTTTTTTCGCTAATCTGGACGTTGTGTTGAGGAATTTATACTACAACCTAAATGGTTGTCTTACTTCTTCGTGTGACACTCGATCTCTAATGTATGGTATTGAAAAAGAGGGAACTACGATCCAAAGGTCGATAATTTATGATTGGAGGTTACCTCGAATCTTTACTGCTATTATCGGTGGTATTGCTTTAGCAGTTGCTGGTGCTTTGATGCAAGGATGTTTGGGCAATCCTTTGGTTTCCCCGCTCACATTAGGTGTTGCATCAGGAGCCGCACTTGGTGCTGCTCTAGCAATCGTACTTGGTTTCACAATTTTGTCAGTTCCCGAACTAGCGATTGTTGCTAATGCGTTCATTTTCTCTCTAATCGTTGTAGCTGTAATCATACAATTAGGCAAAATGAGGTCAATTTCAGCCGAATCCTACATTTTAGTTGGAATTGCAATAACCTTCATCTGTGGAGCAATAGTTTCGACAATGCAATATTTTGCCTCTGATGCTCAATTATCACAATTAGCACATTGGTCATTTGGAAGTCTGTCAAGGCCGAATATGGATAACATAATTTTGATGGCGTTGGTTTTAATCGCCTTGTTACCTACTGCAATAAGGTGGTCTTGGGATCTAAACGCTCTTTCTATGGCAGGTGATGAATTTGCGATATCTACAGGAGTTAATCCAAATAAACTTAGGAAAAATATTCTCGTTGTTACGGCACTTATGACCTCGATAATCATCGCATTTACTGGACTAATCGGCTTTGTAGGATTAGCTGCACCTCATATGAGCCGTCTGATTGTTGGTAACGACTTCAGGAAATTAATACCCTGCTCAGGTATATTTGGGGCATTTTTGATGATTTTTGCTGACACATTGGGTAGAACCTTATTCGCTCCGATTGTGATTCCTGTTGGTGTAATGCTATCTATTATTGGCGGACCATTTTTCCTGTATCTATTACTAAAGAGGGGGGCTTAGAATTAGTGATATTTTGAGCGTAAAAGATCTATACTTCTCTTGGGGTACGAATGAGGTACTCAAGGGTGTAGATTTCTCAATAAAATCTAATGAAGTTGTCTCTATTTTAGGTGTCAATGGTGCAGGTAAATCCACTTTGATAAAGTGCTTGAATAGTATCCTTAAACCGAAAGACGGTGCAATCAAAATCATCGATAATTCGGATGACTCTCCTTATGGTTTGGTAGATGTATCTTCATTAGACTTAGTTGCCTTGTCAAGGGTGATGTCATATGTTCCTCAATCTGTCCGAACCAGTTTTTCAATGGATGTTTTCGATGTTGTACTTCTTGGAAGGAAACCGCACATAAAGTGGCGAATAAGTGATGATGATCGCAGTAAAGTTAGTGAAACACTAAGATATCTAAATTTGGAAGATTTCGCATTTAGAAAGTTTGACCAAATTTCTGGAGGGGAGAGGCAGAGAGTGATTATTGCTAAGGCAATAGCTCAAGACCCTAATTTGTTTTTGTTTGATGAACCAACCAGTGATCTTGATCTAAAAAATCAAATACAGATTATGAAATGTATAAAGAAATTAATCAAAGATAGTGAAAGCCCGAAATCGGCGCTTATTGCTATACATGACATCAATATCGCTGCAAGATATTCAGATAAAATTATTTTATTGAATGATGGCTCGATAAAGGCATATGGCCCGCCAAAAGAAGTTCTGACAGAGCAAAATATTGCCGATGTATTTGGCGTTACATCATCAGTAATCCAAACTGATGAAGATTACATTCGCGTTGTAATAGACGATGAAATATAACTAGAGGTGAATAAATGAGTAAAAAAGAAGACAAAATAACCAGACATGGTGTTCCTAAAGGACAAAGAACAACGCAGCAAGAATTGCTGTACGATCCAGAAGTTGCTACGCCTAGTCATGCAGAATATTCGATGACTATGGCACATAAAATGGCAACAGCGACACTTTGCACCATTTCGAAAAATGAGGGCAACTATCCATATGGGTCATTCGTAACTTACGCAATGTACAAAGGCAACCCTGTGTTTTTAATCAGTAAATTAGCAGAGCATACCAAGAATTTAGTTTCCAATTGCAAATCTTCTCTTCTAATTGCCGAAGGAGGAGATGAGAATCCTCTGGCTTTAGGTCGAGTTACATTAGTTGGAGATTGTACAAAATTGTCCAAAAAAGAATTACCTGTTGTGAAATCAATTTTCTTAGAGAAGCATCCTAGTGCTCGATTCTATGTAGAGTTCGAGGACTTTGATTTCTACTGTCTAAAGGTTGAGTCAATAAGATATATCGGAGGCTTTGGAAGAATGTCTTGGGTCGATAAAAAGCAATGGTTTGTTGCCGAGCCAGATCCGATTGATTCTTCCGCAGATGATATTATTGAGCATATGAATGACGATCATCGTGACGCTATGACGATATTGTGCAAAAAAATGAGCAAGGCCGTAGATACAACAGATGCCACCATGGTTTCTATCGATCGTTACGGATTTGAGATGTCCGCAGTTACATCAGATGGTAATAGGCCAATTCGTTTGGCATTTGATAATGAAATAAGTACTTCAGATGAAGCTAGGATGGAAATAATTAGTTTGGTCAAAAGAGCAAGAAAAACCAACTGACTCGGTTGTAAGGTTTTGAATACACGATACAATTAGCATAACTGGAGGGAGAAGCTTGTCCGACAGTGAACCGATTCTTTTTGTGAAAGACTTGGCTGTTGGTTACGCAGATGAATTGATTTCTAATATCAATTTAGAAATCAGGGCAGGTGAAATCATTGCAATTGTAGGCCCTTCTGGAATTGGAAAAACTACTTTTCTAAGGACGGTTGCTGGATTGGTAAGACCGCTTGGGGGAGAAATTTCCTGTAATGCTCCGAAGAGAGGTGGTATTGGTTATATCCCTCAAAAACTAGGTTTAGTACGTCACACCAGTGTTTACCATAACGTAGACTTAGGCGCTAGGTCGGGTACACCTTTCTGGTCCGAACCATCAACCTGGTTCAAACGCAGACATACTAGAATAATAGATGCAGTAAATCGAATGGGGTTGGCAGAGAAACTCGAAGAACCAGTCCGAAGGTTATCTGGGGGTCAACAAAGGAGAGTCGCTACGGCAAGAACTCTTGCTCAAAGGCCGAAATTGATACTCGCTGATGAGTTCCTTAGCGAGTTAGATGATGATAACATTTCTATTGTCCTAGATGCAGTCAAGGAATATATGAGCGAAAGTGAATCTGCAATGATTATTGTCGAACACAATATCAAGAGAGCAGCGGAAATTTCTGATAAACTACTGCAGGTAAGTCAAGGTAAATTGCAGGACTATGAAATTCAAAACACGGTTCTACAATCTGAACCATCTTCAGGGGAGTGATGAACCTATGAATAGAGCATTGAAGAGGATATTGTTCACTGCACTTATTCTTGCAGTTCTTTGCTACATTATGCTTGATGATCTTTTGCAAGGTAATTGGAAAAGTGTAGATGATAGTTGGAATAATCTCTCTACATTTTGGAGTGAATCATTGTGGCCACCTGAATGGAGTATGTTAGAAGCAAGAAAATATCCCGAATGCACTTCTAGTTTCGGATTCTTTTGCTCTAAGGCTTATATTGGGATGCTTGAAACATTAAAAATGGCATTTGTGTCAACAATCATCGGGTTCTTTATAGCAATAATTTTGTCACCATTTGCTGCTAAAAATTTGACATCAGCTTGGATATATGTCCCAATGAGAATTATTCTTGCAGCAACAAGAAGTCTTCCAAGTATAATTTGGGCGATTTTATTCGTGGTTATTGTGGGTTTAGGTCCACTAGCTGGCGTCTTAGCGATGACATTCTACACTGTAGGTTATCTTGGAAAGTTGCAATATGAAGAGATGGAAGGGATACAGAATAGTCCGTTGGAAGCAGCTAGGGCGATGGGTCTATCTCATCCGGAGATCGTCACAAATGTAGTAATCCCTGAGTCCAGCAATAATTTGCTTAGTCAATTGTTGTTCATGTTCGAATATAACGTAAGGCATGGTACAGTATTAGGTTTAGTAGGCGCAGGAGGTATAGGATACTACCTAGACTTCTACATGGGCTGGCAAATGTATCAACATGTTATGGCATTCTTAGTTGTCATTCTAGTTGTGGTGATAATCATCGATCTTATTTCAATGTACATCCGTTCGTTTGTAACGGAAGATGGTGATGTGAAAAGGCCGTCCTGGTCGACGATATTCTTGTCTCCAAAACAAGCCAAAGAAATCCATCACGGTAAATCTAAGAAAGATTAAGATTCGTTCAACTGGTAAATTGCTCCTGCCCAGCTGAAAATTAGTAACTCGCCGTTGATTCCTTTTCCAAATCCGACTATCATTGTACCGACATTGCCTACCTCTACTGCGGACCAATTGCCATCGATATTCTTAGCACTCCAGATTTGCCCGCTGCAGAAATCACCATACACGTAGCCATCTCTAAGCAATTCGGGGCCCCAGTCCATCCAGAACCCTCCAATTATGGAACAATGAGTGACATTATTGCTGTACTGAATTATTGGGTCTGTGAAATTACTATTTGGGTCGGAACGATTTTCATAACACCCTTTTTCTTCATCGACATCATGGAATCCTTCTCTTTCAGACCAACCAAAATTAGATGACTCCATCAATGGAACTACATTTACTTCCTCATAGCATAGTTGTCCTACATCTGCAATCCAAAGGTTACCATTGGGGTCCAAATCAATCCTCCATGGATTCCTCAAACCATAATGCAAAGTGTAACTGGGGTCACCTGTCTCGTTCATCAAGATTATACTTTCATTTTCATAGTGGATCAATTGAATAGTTCCTAAGGGCGATGATGAATTTTGACCATGACCATATGGATCAAAGCTTCCTCCTCCGTCACCTATGCTCCAAATATATTGATTATTTCCAATCGAAATAATATTTCCACCGTTGTGATTTCTATTTGATTTGTTTACCTCAATCAAAACTTCTAGTGAATCAATATCCATTTGTCCATCAATTATTTTGGCGTGAGAAAGAACTACATTCGAGTCCTTCGCACTTTCGCAAGAATTATTCTCATTGTAAACAAGAAGTACTCTTCCAGTATTTTCGTAATCTTCGTCAAATTCCATTCCAAGTAGACCTTGCTCAAAATGGCATCTTGATACGACACTGGATAAATCCCCTACCAAACTGGTTTGGATGGAAAGTTCTTGTTCTTCATTTTGCACCAATTTTGTTATTTGGCCATCTAAGTCCACAATCCAAATCGCATCATCATCATCCGGATCGTCTAATGTAAGCACAGGAGTTGAATTTGAGGCAGCGTAATATTCGCAAATTAATCCAGTATCATTCGATATATTGCAATCAATCTCGACCTGTTCAGGCCAAGTAAAACCAGTTTTTTCTTCCTTTTGTTGTTCTTCGTCGCCTAAGCATCCAGAGAAACTACAAGTTAGCAGAATAAACACTAACAGAGAAATACGGAAAATTTTCATTTCAATCGTATTTTTCTTTGAAGTATGCGTCGATTCCTGGCACGTCTTCAATTAAGCTACCATAATGCCCTAAGTGATCTTCAGTTCCAATAATCGTTATTCCTGGAGTGTTCATTACATCCTGCAAAATTTCTACATCATCTGAGTTGGAACTCATTTTAGCAAATGCGTCTCGAATCAATTGAACCATCTCTTCAGACATAAATTCGGGATTGTACATTATTGGGTGACTTGGTGCTTTACCAAAGGTTGGCAGAGCATAGTAATCATTTACGTCTTTGAATTCACCTTCAAAACACCATTCTTGGTTGTCATCAGGATCTTCGTTTCCACAATAATCAGGAACAGTTGGGTCTTTAGCAAAGGAGATGTAATCCTTTCCGCCTTCAGCCAGACATCTTAGTGAACCGATGTATTTGTGGTATTTTGTTCCACTATCTGGAATACTTGAATCCTCGGAAAAGTGGTTGTAGACAGTATCCGGCAGGGAACTGATGTCATCAGGGTCACCAACCACTTCCACATATCCACTGTCAATCATCCATCCCATAGGAAGGAGCATTCCAGAACTACCCAATGCTGATGTGTGGCATGATGTTTTACCTTCCATCAAAGCGAAAGGATCGGTTGAATTATCGTCATCTTGGTCAGCAAGTGCCATGTCTGAGTCTTTGTGGACCCATGCTATTGCATTGTAAAATGGTCTTCCATCTTGCTTTTGTTCAGCTCCCAAAACCTGAAGGTTATGGTTTTGCCAACTCAGCCAAGCAGCTCCTCCGTCTAGGAAACCTAAGTCTGCATGCCCAAACCTAAGTGCTTCAATTGTTGCACCAGGGCCAGATACCGGATAAATTTCTACGTCCATTCCTAAGAGTTCAGAAAGTCTGTCTGCTAATTCTTGAGGGTTTTCCTCTGTGTTACTGTATTCTTCTTTAGTCTCAAATGCGATGGTTAAACAGTTGTCTTCATCTTCACATTTTTCAAAGGTAACAGCGGTATCATCAGAGAACAAGCAGCCTGGCATGCTTGCGGTTATAAAGAAAATCATTACTAAAAGTGGGAGGCTGAATTTCGGCTTCATAGTATCACTATTAGGGGCCCCTAAAAACCCCCTGTTAATATAATTTAGGACGCCCTAAATCTTAGCGTTGAAATTAGCAAATAAGCCAAATCACGTATTGGCAGTGGAATAATCCAAGCTAAAGGATACATCCATCTCCAATTCCATCTCATGTATAGTAAACATCTGATAGCGGCAGAAGAGCGAACATATGCTTTCCCGTTTCTAATCAGTACGACTGAGTCTATCTTTATTCCAAATTCCTCTAGCAATTGTTTACCTTCGTCGGAATTCTGTTCAAGAATTTCCAAATCTCTAGCCTGTCGTTTCGTGATGAAAGATCCAGTTCTCGTGCAAAGCGCACAAAGACCATCAATCAGTAAGGCATCTTTTGCCATATTCACTCTGCAGCGATGTGAAGATTACCATCTTCGTAGTAGATTTGGATTCTGGTTGGAACCTTTCTTGTCAATGCAGCCACTCCTTCATAGATTTCATCTTCCTTGCATTTGAAGGACTTAGCGGCCTTTTTACTTGACCAAGCAACGGTTTCAAAGTCGGATTGTCTAATCCACTCGAACAGGCGCAACTCGAACTCTGTTAGTTCTGCCATGACTACCCCACATCCTCAAAGCAAATCAATACTACTACTCTCAAGAGAGTGCAACCATTCTGCGACAACACTCTTCAGCATCGATATATGTGTCCAGCAGAGTATTGAGTGCTACAACGAATGGGACGTCTATTTTCATGTCAATGGCTCTGTCTCTGAACATTCTTGCGGCTCTTACTCCTTCAGCTACCATCACCATTTCCTCTAGAGCTTCTTCCAGAGTTAATCCACTGCCTAATTTTTCTCCCATTCTACGATTTCTTCCATGAGGTGAAGTTGCTGTAACATACAAATCTCCTAACCCTGCGGGTCCAAAAGCGACTTCGGCTCTTGCTCCTAATTGCGGCAGTAGCAGACAACCTTCGCGGAATCCAGCATTGAAAATAGCCGCCTTTAGATTGTCTCCACCCAAGGAACCGGTTTTCTTGAGGCCGTCAACTAAACCGCATGCAAGAGCAACTACATTCTTGAAAGCACCCCAAAGTTCGGCGCCTACTGGGTCAGAAGCGGGATGCAAGATGAAGGTCGGAGTTGTAAGAGTGGAAGCCAAGTTTTCTGCAACTGAAACATCCTCGCTGGCAACTAATGCTGTAGTCATTACACCACCTGCTGCCTCTGGGGCAATGGTTGGCCCGGTTAGAACTGCAAGTGGATTGTGCATGTTATTGTCGTCCAACATTTGATGAATTGCTTCACTGATCAACCTCTTACCTGGCGCTAATCCCTTTGCCAAGTCTAGTAGGACATGTCCAGGTCGAAGATGTGGAATAATATCTTCAACAACATTCAGGATAACTGAAGATGGAACTGCTAAAACGATTATTTCGCTTCCTTCAAGAGCTTCTTCCACATGCATAGTCGCTTCTAACCCTTCTAAGGAATGGTCAGGTAGGTATTTGTGATTCATCCCTTCCATTGTAATTGACTCGTAAACTTCCTGTTCGATGGTCCATCCCTTGACTTTGTGTCCTTCAAGTAACCACAAACGGGCAATAGCGCTTCCCCAATTCCCCAATCCAAGAACTGCAATGTGAGCCATAACCTAGCGTGGCTTAGCAATCCCCTTTAGGGAATTTCCCTATGACTCTTACAAATATGCTATTTTCATAGGGAATTTTTTTTGCGAGGTAGTGGAAAGTATAAAGCACTAATTTAGGGGGCCCAAAAAATAGGATTTTACTTTGGGGACCAATCATGAGCCAGACTAAAATCTCAAAATTAATTACAAGCAAGCCTTTACTTGTAATTCTAATTCTTTTGATTTTACCTACATGGTATACGGTCCCTCATGTGTTATTGACTCCTGAGAATCCTGAAGGAGAGATACCATTTCCAGAAAATATAACGGTGGATTCTGAAGGGTTTGTATTAATCGTTTTAGATGGGGTTGGTGAGGATTATTTCCTCGATGAGAAATTAATGCCTGAAATCAATGATTACAGAAATAATGCGGCTACTGTGAAAATCAGAACAGGGCCGCTTACCCTGTCAGCCACATGCATTAGTGAAATGATGACAGGTGTTCCAAATGCGCCAATTAATGGGTTGAGGAACTTCAATTTAGGGCATCCTGGGAAAAGCGATCCTTGGTTACTCGCGGCAAACGATCCAAGGTATGATGTTGCAATGGTAGGCAGTTATGTAATGGGAAATTTATATCAAGATTTTAGCGATATAAATTTTGTAAACACATTCAAAGGACATTCTGACTACTATCAAGGAGATTATGATACATTACAAGTCGCTTCAGAGTGGTTAAATAATTCTGAGCACAATGTCCTAGCAGTACATTTTTCTGGGCCAGACAAGGTAGGTCATACGTGGGGTGCAGAAAGTCCCGAATATGATAAGAAACTAACACATGTAGACAAACAAGTTTCAGAATTGCTAAAGTTAATTCCTAAGGATTGGTCTGTAGTCATTACAGCTGACCATGGAATGACGGAGATGGGCACACATGGGTCATCAGAAGATATTACGCGTGATGTTGCAGCAATAATCTCAGGGCCACAAATTTTACCAAAATCAGAATCAACAGGACATCAAAGAGATCTTTCAGCCATAGTGCCACTGATTCTAGAACTACCATTTCCTGTGCAATTACATGGTCGTATACCGTTAGAAATCTTTGATTATTCTAGTCAAGAAAAGTTAGTTATCGAACAGTGGAATTGGGATGCAGCGTATCAAAGGCAATCATTTTTTGATGAAAAAATGGGTGAAAGCAATCCCGAATTATCTAGTCAAAATATAGATTGGAATCTTATTTCTTCAGACGGGGAGTTCTCTCGTGACAGTGATATTTACGTATCAGTATTTACGTGGATAATGATTGCAATATGTTCCATTTTGGCTTTAGGAATAAAGAAGAAGGATCTCATTGAAAACAGAGAGTTTTTCGCTTTGTTTGCAGCGATAATTACGTTATTTTTACTGAGTCATGCAATGTTGAATTATTCTGCAATGCTGCCCAGAGCAATAGGTGGTCTTTGCGCAGTTTGGTTAGTCGGATGGTCACTGGGTGGAACTGATAAAAATCAATCAAAACAGGGCCATAAATTTCCAAATCAATTAGGTAGTATCATTCATAATCCATGGATTTGTCTTTCTGCATGTTGTTTAATCGGAGTACTATACTGGTCGTTATTACCTGCCATAGTAATCATTTTATTCGCATATTCAATTCTCTATTCATTGTATAGAACATTTGAAATCGATAATTCAAAACCATCCAAATTTCCAGCATATTGGCCCTGGATTTTTGCATTACTGTGCATGACTTTCGGTAGTATCAGATTATGGTATGCATTAGTTCCATTTTTGTTTATTTTAATTGGAACACTCCTAAGATCAAACGGCAAACCAACAATAGAAAAAGTTCCAATATTTTCCATGTTGATGTTGACATTTTTCTCTGTATTCTTTATCCACAGACGAATATATGGTGACAATTTTATCCTTGAGGCGGTCGAATCCGGATGGCCTAGTAGTGTCGAGAATATTTTGATTTCATCGTCATTGTTAATTCTCTGTTCGGTTGTTACTGTTGCTGCACATTACAAGGAATTGAAACCAAAGAAGTCAGCAGGCTTCTCGGCTTGGTTAATTTTCGGTTTATTTGTTTCAGCAGTTGAATCCTCTTATCTCGATATGTTGGCACTACTACTGACTCTATGCTCATGCATTGGAGCAATATATATTCAGAAAATCAAACCGAAATCAGAACTTGCGACAGAATTACCTATTCTGGCACTTGCTATGTTTTTGCTATTGACATGGGGGGCTTGGTCAGTATTCGCTACATTGTTGATATTGACCACTTGTGGTTCATTTTGGAGAATCTTGAGCAAAGATTCTGACGGTATATTACAGATAAACAACCCGAAAGCAGTAGTTGCCATGGCCGTTTACCCATGGGTGATTTGGATACTCTGGTGGACTTTATTGGGTCAGGTAAACGGACTTCAGACATGTTTTGAGGGGATTTGTCCTCATCCTAGAGAATTAGATCCTGGCACTGTTTTAGTTCGAGGAGGATATGTTGGGTTCAGAGATGGCCCTAACCTGTATTGGATGATTTTTATGATTGCGAGTCCAATTATCATCACATCATTCATGATTATGAATAATTTACAAAAAACAGGTCTGAGCCTTTATCCATATATTGTGTTCCAAGGTTTGATAATTCTTGGTTGCATTAGTGTAATCGGATTTTCTCCGAAGTATCCTCGGCTTGTTTTCAGTTTAACCTGGAACGTATTTTTTGCAACTTTCCAATTAATTTTAGCTGCATCCGTAATATTTCTACGAAAGCAAACAATTAGTTCTCCTGAACCCATTGTGGATATTTAGTCATACAAACTTTGAATTCTTCACTTGACAGATTTTGACCTAACCATCTGTGAACATTCTCCCAGTCTTGGGAATCAAACCACTCCCTGTCGTGATTTGCAAATTGCCTGATGAATGGGAAAATAGCATCACTAAGGTTTCCTTCGGGTATTTTTCCATCCAAATCGTAGATGAATTTTGAAGCGGCAGTTCGATGCTCAATGTGATCTACATTTTCGTAACGGTTAGGATACTTGTAACGATCTAAGTGGAACTTGAACTCATCATCATTACGATTGACCCAATCTCTTTCCTCTTGAGTTAAATCCCAAGACTGAACATGCTCCATAATCTCAAGGCTCTCTTCAATCACAGTTCCGTCTGACAGAAGTAATACAGGGACTGTGCCTTTAGGTGAAATTTCCATCATGTGTTCAGGTCTATCGCGAAGGATAACTTCTCGATGCTCAACTTGAAAGTTGGTTCGCACTATCGACATCCGTGCCCTCATTGCGTAAGGACATCTGCGGAACGAGTAAAGAATCGGCAGAGACATAACATCTACTCTTAATCAGAATAAGTCGTCATCATCCTCTTCGATTTCAAAGAGGTCATCATTGGTTTCTTCTTTAGCAGCCTTCTTTGCAGGGGCCTTTTTCGGCTCCTCTTCCTTTGGCTTTTCTTCCTTCTTTGGCTCCGGCTGTGGTTGTGATTTTGCTAGGGCGTCTTTTGCTCTTGCAGCAGCGATTTCGGCTTCTCTGGCAGCCATTTCTTCAGGAGAAATATTTGCTTGCGCAGCGAGTGCTTTTCTTCGGTCTTCACGAGCCTTACGCTCTAGCTGACGGTGTCTTGCTCTCTCGATATTTTGTACCATGTACATTGCATCGTGCTCAAGCAATGGTGAATCCGAAATTAAAGTCATGTCTAGCCATGCACCTTCTTCAATAATAAACTCAGCAAGGGGTTCAAAGTTTAGGTCAGATTTCTTGATTTGAGTATAGTGCATTGCATTACCCATTCGGTGTTCTACTCCCGAGAAGTGGCAATAGAATTCCTTTGTTCCAATGGTTTCTCTTACTTGGTCAAACAATTCTCCGTAATCTTCAGATGTCCTCAGTCTGCCATGTCCACGTGCGTGAATGTGAGCAAGGTTGAGAACGGGAATTGTTCCTTCAACGTGGTTTACAACTTCTAGAACTTCTTCCAAACTACCCCACAATTCTTGACGACCGCTAGTTTCAACTCCAATTTTAGATGGGGTTCCTTCCTTTAGCCACGGGAACACTGGATAGAGATCTTCATCATCATTCCAAATTTCTCCAATTCTTTGAACGATTCCTTTGAACACGCTTGCAACTTGTCCGTTAGCTGCTTCCCCTCTTCCGGTTTCTCCATAATGTCCCGCATGCAGTGTAATATGCCTTGCATTGATGGTTTTAGCTGCTTGTAGAGCGGCTTCGATTTTTGCCAAACTTCGATTTCTCTGTAATCGGTCTCCTAAGAGTTCAGAATAGTATGGTCCGTGGATGTTCATTTCGAATCCTGCTTTGTTCGCAAGTACTCCTGCTTGCCAATACTGTTCGAAGTGCTGTGGCGCAACCATTCGCACAGTTTGGACTTCCATTGTCTCTAAACCTAGAGAAATAATGTCGTCCATTCCTTCGACGATAGTACGCCCTTTACATG
>Ga0208130_1000524_pt1 | contig 20038 bp, 23 predicted proteins | sample ETNtaG_31_FD_185771 | JGI IMG/M metagenome (GOLD analysis project Ga0208130, IMG submission 185771) | Marine microbial and viral communities from oxygen minimum zone, Eastern Pacific Ocean - ETNP201310SV78 (SPAdes) (version 2) | ecosystem: Environmental > Aquatic > Marine > Oceanic ...
ACAAAATGAAGGAATGTCTCTAGTTTTAATCTGCGAAACAGGTAGCCAGTCAGCAAATGCTGGCGAAAAGCTTCAAAATTTAGGACATAAGGATACTTTAATTTTATCTGGGGGAATTAATAATTGGAGAATGGATAATCTGCCTCTAATTTAGATTCCAAGTTCTTTCATTTTTTTTGCTAGAGTATTTCTCCCAAGACCCAAGAGAATAGCTGCCTCATTTTTTTTACCATTACTTTTTTCTAAGGCAGCTTTAACTATAATTTTTTCTATTTTTGGATTCACAATATCTAGCAGATCTTTGTCTATAGACGTTGCAACATTTGTAACCCAATTATTAAAACCTTCTTCCCAAGAAGAAGATGGAACCTCAGCAACTTCATGATCTTTAATTTCTTCAGGCAAGTCTTCAACTTTTACATTTTGAGTTGGTGTCATTAAAGCTAACCAGTAACATGTATTTTCTAACTGCCTAACATTGCCGGGCCAGTCATACTTTGTTATGGCATCCATAACTTCTTTTGATAAGACCCTTAAATCTTCACCTAAAGAATCTGAATGATTTTTTAAGAAATATTTGGTCAAAACATCTATATCTTCCTTTCTATCTCTTAAAGGAGGAACATTAATTTTTATAACATTTAATCTATAAAACAAATCTTCTCTAAATGATTTTTGAGAAACCAAGTTATTAAGATTTTGATGAGTGGCTGCAATAATTCGAACATCTACTTTTATTGGTTTATCTCCACCGACTCTATAAAATTCTTTATTAGACAATACTCTCAAGAGCCTAGTCTGAGAGTCCAATGGCATATCACCAATTTCATCAAGAAAAAGTGTTCCACCATTTGCTTGCTCAAATCTACCTATGCGTCTGTCAACGGCTCCAGTAAAAGCTCCTTTTTCATGACCAAATAGTTCAGATTCAACAAGCTCTTTAGGAATATCAGCCATATTAAGAGCAATAAATGGCATGTCATGTCTTGGACTATTTTTATGTAATGATTTTGCAATTAGTTCTTTGCCAGTTCCTGATTCACCTTGAACTAAAACGGTTGCTGTTGTTGTTGATAGCTTGCCTATCGCTCTGAAAACAGCCTGCATAGCGGCTGATTCTCCAATAATATCTGTTTTAGGTTTTGACTTAAGTCCTTTGGTCTTTGGCTTATCTTCAAGAGCTCTGTTAATAATTTGAATAGCATCATCAAGATCAAATGGCTTTGGCATATATTCAAATGCACCCCCGCCATATGAATCAACTGCGGCTTGCATATCGGTAAATGCAGTCATAATTATGACTGGGATATCTTCGTAATTATCATTAATATGCTTTAGTAAATCATAACCAAGCATGCCTGGCATCTGGACATCTGTAAGAATTAAATCAGGTTTATCATTCTTCAATTCATTCACCACATCATCACCAGATGAAAAAGTTTTAACATCAAAGCCTGAAGAACTAAGACTTTCTTCTAAAATTATCCTTATTGCGTTGTCATCATCAGATACCCAAATTTTATGCACTTTTTACTTCCTCGCTTATAGATTCAATATTGATAGGAACTAAGATTGAGAAAGTTGTTCCACTCGACTCACTTTTGAAAGATATCGCTCCTCCATGAATTCTAATAATATCTTGAGAGATAGATAAACCAAGCCCAGACCCACTTTCTTTTGATGAAACCATAGGAAAGAAAATTTGCTCTTGAATGTCCTGTGGAATTCCTGGCCCATTATCAATAATACTTACTTCACACAGAGTTGAATGAATAACACCATTAATAGGCTGACTATATGTAACTCTTGATTTAATAGTTATGAGGGGATCTTCAGTTAAAGTTAATGCTTGTTGAGCATTTTTAAAAATATTAAGAATGGCTTGTATAAAAAGATCTTCATCTCCATAAACCTCAGGTATGCTCGGATCATAGTCTCTTTGAATCTTTAAATCTTCATATTCATCGGCTTGCGACAAAGCAAAAACTTTTTCAAGTGCTGAATGAATGTTAAATAATTCCAGCTTTGGTTTTTTTGGAGGTGTGAGTATTTTTGTAACAATATTATTCAATCTTTCTGTTTCATTGATAATGATATCTAGAAATTTTTTTGAAAAATCATCATTGAGCTTATTCATTAGGATTTGTGCACTACCTTTTATCCCGGATAATGGATTCTTGACTTCGTGCGCTAATGTTCTTGCTAAGTTTGCTGCAATTTTTTGAGTCGAAAAAACTTTTGATGAATCTATAATTTTATGCAAATTGTCGACGCACAAAACTTCTAAGATTAGCAATTGATCTGATTCAGACCAATTTACCGTCAAATCTACAATTCTATATTTTTCATTGTCTCTTTCTAATTTGAAATCTCTTTTGATGATTGTATTTCCAGTATCAATACAGTCATCTATTAATTGCTTTAATTCGGCATTGGTTTGAAATGAAAACTGAGAATTTATATCAGTATGTTCATCTGATATTTTCCAGTTATTTGTAATTGCTGAATCGTTGACCCAAACAACTTTTAAATCTTTATCAAGGACTACAATCTCTGAGGTGATTTGATTTAATATGTTTTGATTAAATATTTCAGGATTGTTCATTAAGTGAATCGACTCCTTTTACAAGGAGTCGATATTTTTAGTGAGATTATTTGGTTAATGTTCCCACAATGTGTGCCAAAATTTTATAAGGATCAGCATTAGAAGCAGGCCTTCTGTCTTCTAAATAACCATTCCAGTCATGCTCAACGGTATAAACAGGAATTCTTATACTTGCACCCCTGTCACTAACACCATATGAGAATTTATCAATGCTTTGAGTTTCGTGTAATCCAGTAAGCCTCATGTCATTGTCTGATCCATAAGACGCGATACCTTCTTCATGAACTTCACCGAGCTTGTCACAGTATGAATTAAATAGCTCTTCAGAACCACCAGTTCTCATCGCTTCATTTGAGAAGTTAGTATGCATACCAGAACCATTCCAATCACCTGTTTTAGGTTTAGGATGAATGTTTACACCAACTCCAAACTCTTCGGCAATTTTAAATAGCAAATATCTACTAACCCAAAGATCATCAGCTGCCTTAATACCTTTACCAAAACATTGGTATTCCCATTGTCCAAGAGCAACCTCTGCATTTGTACCTGTAAGCGTAATTCCTAGATCAAGACATGCTTGTAGATGTGCATCAGAAATTTCTCTTCCAACAACATTACCTGCACCAACACCGCAGTAGTATTCTCCTTGTTCTTTAGGAGTGCCACTTTCCCAACCAAGAGGCTCGCCTGTCTCAGGGTCTGTAAAAAAGAATTCTTGTTCAAAACCAAACCACCATTCATCACTAACAACCTCAGCGGCTGCTGCTCTGTAATTAGATGGGTGAGTAGTGTGGTCAGCTGCTTGAACTTCAGTCATGACGATATCATGTCCATTTGGGTTAGCATAAGTCTGAACAGGTAAAAGTAAACAATCAGAGCTACCACCCTCTGCTTGTTGTGTAGATGATCCATCAAATGACCAATCTGGAGGTGTATCAGCTTCAGTAGCCTTCACCTTACTTCTCATATTGGCTTCAGGCTGGTAACCATCTAACCATATGTATTCATAAGTTTTATATTCTGCCATTATTTCTCCTAATAAAATTTTATTTAGCATTATTAATAAAGCAATTTACATGCCATTATTATTTGAGCTATATGCACAATATTTGAACTATTTATGCGCTATTTTAGTGCATTAATATTGATATTGCATTAAATTAATGCAATTATTTTAGATTAAAAAAATTTTTGATTTTTGTAAATTTTTCTTTTATGGATGTATATGAGTGATTTCCACCATAAAATATATCTATATAAGAGCCTCTGAAATAACTAGAAGATTCTACATAGTTGAGAATTTCATCACCAGATTCTAATAGTATTAAATTATTTTTTGGTTCTAAAATTTTCTTATGATGAAGACTTCTAACATAAGAAATATCATCTTTTGAAATAGTAAATTTATTTCCAGTAGCGTAATTTTCATTTTTGCCAAGATGAATCTCAAAATCCTTCAGTGGAGGTATAGCCGGGTTAATTAGTACTGATTTGGTTTTATAAAGTTGCGCAAAATAAAGCGCATAATAACCTCCTAATGAGCTCCCCATATATAAAATATTTGGACTATTTTTATCAATAAGGCTTTCTATTTGTTTATGTGCTTCTTTGAAATCATCTTTTAAGTCGGGAATTATAATCTTTGTTTGAGATGTCTTATTTTCTATAAATTTTTTAAACTCCTGAGCTTTACCAGAATCACCAGAAGATTTAAATCCATGAAAATAAAGAATAGTGTTAGTCATTATTTAATAAACTAATAATTTGCTCCTTATCTGAAATACCTGAGACAAAAATACTTTCTAACCATTCTGTAAAGAATTTATTTTGCTGAAGTTTCTCATCAAATGATTGTCTTTTTGATTGATTCATAAAAAAAGGAAGAGGTTTTTCACCTTGATAAGATAAAACTTCTGCTAGTTTTGCATCTAAGCTGATTTGAATCCTTAGCACAAAGTTACTGTGAGTATTTTTTTTATCTCCACCCTGTTTAGCTTCAAGAATTATTGTGTGTTTGGTTTTACTTAATACAAGAAAATTAATTTTTAGAGAAGATTGATTTGGATTAATAGATTCAAAAAAGACTTCATCTGATGAATAATTATTTAATAATTTTTTAAGCCTAATAAAATTTGCTTCACACACTGTCAGATGATGAGAAGTTGCAGGCAATGTTTTTAACATATTTAAATTCTATATTCTTTTTTTATAGGTGTATATTCACTGCAAGCTGCTAAATATTTTTTTATGCTAATTTCTTCTTCTTTACAAAAAGATTCAATGGCTGCTCTAAAATCTTCATGTAATACATAATGATATGAGTTAGAGGCTCTTGGCTCAAAACCCCTCCTAATTTTATGTTCTCCTTGAACGCCAGGATCAAAAAAGCTAATCCCATTTTTTATGCAGTATTCAATCCCTTGATAATAACAACATTCGAAATGCAAGCTATCAATATTTATTGATGAGCCCCAATGTCTTCCATAAAGAGTATCTTTACTTTGAAAGCATAGTGATCCAGCAATTTTATTTCCTTCAAGTTCAGCAAAAAAAATAACAGGGCAAAGAGCATCTTTATACTTGTGGACCAAATTAAAAAAATCAAAATTAAGATAGGGCGCCTGCATTCGTTCATGATAAGTAGATTTGTAAAATTCGTAAAAAACAAGCCAATCATCTAATGTCACATTAGTATTATCTTTTACTGAAAAACTGATTCCTGAGTCATGAATTTTCTTTCTTTCAGATTTAATATTTTTTCTTTGTCTTGAAGTAAAGATTTTAAGAAAGTCTTTAAAGTTTTCATATTCTTTGTTATTCCAGACAAACCTATACCCACTTCTCTCTATGAAATTGTTTTCAATGAGAGTTTTAGCGAGTTTTTTGTCTGGAAAAAGAATGTGCCATGTCTCTATATCATTTTTTTTCATGTAATCAATTACTGGTTTAGTAAAACTCTCGATGTTAATAGATTGAGAAGTTATAAATTTTCTTGTCTCACAAGGAGTAAAGGGAATAGCACTAAGTAATTTTGGATAATAATCTCTATTTGCTCTTCTTAGGGCATAAGACCATTGATGATCAAAAACAAATTCTCCATGACTATTGTTTTTTTTGTATATCGGAATAAAGCCTGAAAGATCTTCCTTTTCAGCCAGAGTTAAGTGAAATGATTGCCAGCCATTATTTGCGTGAACAGATTTACTTTGTTCCAATGCATAGAGATATTCATATGACATGAAAGGCTTATCTTTTTCATCAATGATCTGATTGAAATCAACAGATGAAATTTCAGATAAGCTTTCAATAAATTTGCTTTTCATTTCAAGATGCCTAGATCAGAAAAATTTCGATTACAAAGCCAATCGAAGCTATCATGCCAACCCAATTATTCATTTTGAATGATTTTAAGTATTTCCCCTGATTAACAAGACTATTTTGGTAAAAATAAATACAGAACAATAGTAATAATATTGCAAGAAACAAAGGTGAAAATTGATTAATAAAAAATATTAATAAAAGAGAGAAATAAAATAATAAATGAAGAATCTTGCTAATTATTATTGCTTTATCTCCCCACAATATTGGAGTTGAATTAATTCCAATTAATTTATCATCTTCTATGTCTTCTAGCGCATAAATAGTATCAAAACTAATGATCCACAAAACCGTTCCTATAAATAGAAGCAATATTGATAACGTGAAGTTTGTTGATACAAGACTATAAGATATTAGAGTTCCTGATCCAAAGGTTATGCCCAGAAAAAATTGAGGTGCTTTTAAAAATCTTTTTGTCAGCGGGTATATTAAGATAAAAATGGCGATAAACAATGAAATTTGAACAGTTGTCTTTGGTACGAACATCAGAAGACTCAAACAAAAAGATGCCAATATGAAGAAAAATATCCATGCGCCTTTGAGGCTTACCTCACCTTTGGCAATGGGCCTATCTTTTGTTCTTGAGACTAATTTATCAAACTTATAATCACTAATATCATTAATCACACAGCCACAAGACCTTACTAAGATTGCCCCAGCTAATACAATAAGGTAATTTTCAAAATCGATATAACCCTCATTGAGAGCTCCCAACATAAGCCCCATTAGTGATGGCCAGAGTAAAAGATAAATGCCCACAGGCTTGTCCAGCCTAGCAAGCCTTAAATAAATCATTAATTTACTAATCATCTGTATCTATTAAAAAAATTTCCATCACTGAGAATTTATAGCCTTTAACTAAATATTTTGCTTTTCTGCCCCAATACAAGCTTGAAGCGTTTTTAAACAAAGCATAAACGACTTTATCTTTAGTAAAAATATCTTTCTCAAAGAGAATATCACCAAGGGGTTTATTTCCAAGATTTCCTAGTTGCTCCAATCCTTTTGAAATTGTTTCAACAGGGATTATTGTTTGAGCAAAAACTATTGGCTCATCATTGCAAAAAAGAATTACTTCTCTTAACTTTATTTCATTAGATGTACAGTCGATAAAGTCTTTATCTTCTTGTTCTATAAAAGATAATTCATCTTGAATAAGATGAAGTTTAAATGATCCATTTTTTTTTATTCTTTTGGTTATGGGGCCATTTTCAAGCAACCACGAGCGTATTTCATTTTTTGATATTTTTGATTCAATAGATTCAAAATTTTTCCAAGATGATATTTTCTTTAGCTTCATTAATTACTCGATAAATCTGATATTATAACGCCCACACTTTTAATCAAAGTAAAATTAAAAAATATGGATATGAAATTAAAAAAGTATGAATGTATTGTTTGTGGTCTAATATATGATGAAGCTTTGGGCTGGCCTGATGATGGAATAGAGCCTGGGACAAGATGGGAAGACGTGCCTGAAGATTGGTTGTGTCCAGAGTGTGGTGTTGGCAAAGAAGATTTTGATATGATTGAGATAGAATGATTGAAACTCCCAAAAATTTAACAAGAAATATTTTACTTGGAATGTTTTTGGGTTTTGTAATTGGCTCTCTTCTATACTATGTAAGTTTTTTTTCAGAAAGTTTCCTAGACTTTATTAAAGTCTATGTCTTTAATTTAGGTAGTGCTATTTTTATAAATCTACTAAAGCTTTTAATTGTTCCCTTGGTATTCTTCTCTTTAGTATCTGGTATTTCATCTCTTACCAGCATGCAAAGCTTAGGCAACATAACTTTAAAAACAATCACTCTTTATTTATCAACTACTGCTATTGCTGTCTCACTCTCACTTTTTATAGGATCTATTTTTAAACCAGGTGCAGGGTATTCATCAGAAATTGCGCCGCCAGATCAATTACCAAAAGGACAGGGAATATATGAAACAATTCTAGATATTTTTCCATCAAACATCATTGAGGCTATGGCACAAAATCAGATGCTAGCAGTTGTCTTCTTTAGCATCTTATTTGGCCTTGCATTGAATAAAACAAACCATCTTACAAACAACTTTAGTGAATCCTTTGAAAAACTAAATACTGTGTTTATGCAGCTAGTCATAATGGTTATATCTTTTGCACCAATTGGGGTATTTTGCTTAATTGGTAAATTTGTAATTACAGATGGATTAGATATCTTCCAAGAGGCATTTAAATATGTACTTTTGCTAATAATAGTACTATTAATTCATGCAATCTTTACCTATTCACTAATCCTAAAATTATTTACTAATCTAAGCTTGCCTACTTTTTACAAAAAAATGAAAGATGTTGCTATATTTGCTTTTTCAACATCCTCAAGCGCAGCAACCATTCCTGTAACGTTAAAAACTGTCCAAGATGATTTAGGGGTAAATAAAAACGTTTCCTCTTTTGTAATTCCTGTTGGAGCTACAATTAATATGGATGGAACTGCAATTATGCAGGGCATGGCTACAGTTTTTATCGCACAAATGTCTGGAATAGACTTAACGCTTTTTCAATACATCCAAGTAGTGATTCTTGCTGTTGTAACTTCAATTGGTACTGCGGCAGTTCCCTCAGCAGGAACAATAACCTTAGTAATTATTTTGCAGCAATTTGGCTTGCCGCTTGAAGCTATTGGAATAATTTTAGCTGTTGATAGAATTTTAGATATGTTACGTACTTCAGTTAACGTAACAGGAGATGCTGCTGTTGCATGTATAGTTGCAGATTCAGAGAACCTAATCGATAAAAATTTATTCAATAAATAATTAAAAACAACGTCTTTTTTATAATAATTTGCTAGAATGCATCTTTTTAAAATGGGGATATATTAATGAATACTTTACTTTTACCACCTGTCTTAGGCGTTGTTGGAATGTTCGCAGCAGCACTAGTCTACATGCTAGTGATGAAATATCCAGACGGCGAAGATAAAGTAAAAAAAATAGGTGATCAGATTCATGCTGGTGCACTTGCTTTTATGAAAACTGAGTATAAATACTTATTAATTTTTATTGTGGTTATAGTTCTTTTAGCATGGTTCGCACTAGGACCCTATACAGCAATATCTATAATTATGGGAGCAATTTGTTCATCAGTTGCTGGTTTTATTGGCATGTATGCAGCCACTAAGGCAAATGTCAGAACAGCAACAGCAGCTCAAAAAGATGGTCCTGCAGCAGCTTTGTCAGTCTCATTTTATGGTGGCTCAATAATGGGGTTATGTGTTGCATCATTGGGCTTAATAGGTTTAGGAGCTTTATATTATTTTTATGTTCCAGCAGGTATTGACCCACATAAACTTGAAGGTTTTGCCATGGGTGCATCTATAGTAGCTCTATTTTCTAGAGTAGGTGGTGGAATTTTTACAAAGAGTGCAGATGTTGGAGCTGATCTTGTTGGTAAGGTTGAAGCTGGAATTCCTGAAGATGATCCAAGAAATCCAGGCGTTATCGCTGACAATGTTGGTGACAATGTTGGTGATGTAGCTGGAATGGGATCAGATATATTTGAATCATATTGCGGTTCTATGATCGCATCAATAGCAATAGCATATACTTTAGGCAACGAAGACATGATGATGCTTCCCCTGGCACTAGCATCAACTGGTTTGATAGCATCAATTATTGGTATATTCATAGTAAAACTTCAATCTGCGAAAGCACCTGCAAGTGCTTTAAGATCTGGCACACTTTTAGCCCCAGTAATATTTGTAGCAATGGCCTATTTTATTATCGATTCTTTTAATGGAGTTGGAATGAATGTTTGGTGGTGTGTTATTGCCGGTGCTGTTGGTGGGGTATTAATAGGACTCATCACAGAATATTACACAGGTGGAAGTCCTGTGAAAAAAATTGCTGAATCAGGAGAAACTGGTTCTGCGACAGTAATGATTTCTGGATTATCTGTTGGAATGCAGTCTGTTGTAATACCTATTGTTATTTTGGCTGGAATTATTCTTGTCTCAACTCAATTATCAGGTATTTATGGCGTTGGAATTGCTGCAGTTGGCATGCTTGCAACTGTAGGTATCACAATGGCGATTGATGCATATGGGCCTGTTGCGGATAATGCTGGAGGTATTGCTGAGATGTCAGGTATGGGTGAAGAGGTTAGAGAAATTACTGATTCTCTAGACGAATTAGGAAATACTACTGCTGCAATTGGAAAAGGTTTCGCAATTGGAGCCGCAGCTCTAGCTGCTCTAGCTATTATTTCGGCTTTTTCAGCTGTTGTCGGGGCTAAAAATCCTTCATTTACATTAGCTCTGACAGAGCCAATTGTTTTAGTTGGGATGTTTATTGGAGTGTGTATACCTTTCTTGGTTTCTTCAATAACCATGACAGCTGTTGGTGATGCTGCTTTTGAAATGATTAATGAAATAAGAAGACAATTTAGAGAAATACCTGGGTTAATGGAAGGCACAGCAGAACCTGATTCAGAAAAATGTGTTGAAATTGCTACTGAAGCTGCTTTAAAGAAAATGGTATGGCCAGGAATAATAGCAGTATCAATGCCAGCAATTGTTGGTTTTGGTCTTGGAGCACAAGCTTTAGGAGGCATGTTAGCAGGAGGTCTTCTTGGCTGTGTATCGCTTGCACTTATGATGGCTAATGCTGGTGGAGCATGGGACAACGCAAAGAAATATGTTGAAAAGGGCAATCTCGGTGGCAAGGGTTCTGACACACATGCGGCAGCAGTTGTTGGTGACACGGTTGGCGACCCCTTTAAAGATACTTCAGGCCCGTCCATGAACATTTTAATTAATGTTATGGCAATCGTCAGTTTGGTTATAGCTCCGCTTCTAAGCATATAATTTTTTCTAAATAAACACAGATCCAGAGATTCTTCTCTGGATCATGTGTAAAATTAACTGATGCAAAAAAATATCCTAATAATAGGCTATGGCGATGTTGCCAAAAGGTTAGTTAGAATTCTCGATACTAAATCAATAAATATTTATGCTATTTCAAGAAATAATTCTAATAATCCAAACATAAATAAATTTAATTGGGATTGGCTGTCAGATAAAAAAATTGATTTAAAAGCTAAAAATTTTGATTCAGCAATAATAATCCCCAAGCCTAGCAGCCTTGACGAGAAAGGTTATAAAGATGGCTTTATAATTGCCACAAAAAATATCTTAAACCTATTATCAAATCTAAATATTAATAAGGTAATTGCAATATCTTCTACTAGAGTCTATGGCGGTCACCATAAAGGTGCTGTAGATGAAAAATCAATAGAAAAACCCTCTGAATTTAGAGGCAAACTGATCCTAGAATATGAAATAGCTTTATCCCAAATGCTTGGGCCTAAACTCACCATTCTTAGATTCTCAGGTTTATACGACAACCAATCAAAAAAGACTTCTCATAATAAATTACATAGAGATCAAGCTGCAAAAATAATAGCTCATTTTATTGAATACAAATCTGAAAGCAGCCGAGCTAATATTATTAACTGTTCTGAGGATTCAGAAATTCTTTTTTCTGAAAAATCAATTATAAATACCAAGTTAAAACAGACAGGGTTTAAATTTTAAAAATTAAACTAGAACAATAACTCTAGGCAAAATACAATAAAGTTATGACATCAAGTATGACGGGCTTTGGGCATTCAAGGCATATAAACAAAGAAACAGAGATTTACTGTGAAATTAAATCAGTCAATCACAGATTCTTAGATATATCTATCAAGCCTAACGATATTAGCAGTGAGCTTGATCTATTTATTAGAGATGCTATCAGTAAAAAGGTTAAAAGAGGAACATTAGACATAAGACTAAAGTTAAAATTTCCATCTAGCAACTCATACATAATCAATAAAGATTCTTTAAGAAATTTGAGCAAATCAATTGATGAAGTTAAGCTTTTAGAAATTAAAAAGCTAACTTTCTCAGATATCAAAGACATTCCTGGAATCATTAAGACAGAACAAAAAATTCAAGTTAACCAAAACTTAATAAAGAAAGTTTTTAAAGATGCTTTTAAAACCTTTTTATTAAATAGAGCTGCAGAAGGAGAAAAAATAAATAAATTATTTTTATCTAAATTAAATAAAATTAATAAGTGTATTTCTAAGCTGGAAAGCTCTAATAAAAAATTATTAAAAATAAGATCTGAATCTCTTAAAAAGAAAGTACATAATATATGTGAAACTGTTGATAATGACAGGCTTGCTCAAGAAGTGGCCTTGCTCGCTTTAAAGCATGATGTTGCAGAGGAAATAGAAAGAATAAATTTTCATACCTCATCTTTAAGAAAGGAATTGGTGTCCAGAAGTGGAAGCGGAAAAAAAATAGATTTTATATTACAGGAACTATTCAGAGAGACCAGTACGTTATCAGTTAAATTAGATATACCTAAATATAAACAAATAGCATTAGATATGAAGCTTATAGTCGAGGAAATGCGCGAGCAGGCTCAAAATATTGAATAATAGAAAGGGGAAGTTATTCGTTGTTGCTGCTCCATCTGGCGCAGGAAAGTCTTCTTTAATTCAATCAATTCTTGCTAACTTTGAAAATATTGAGCTTTCAATATCAGCTACCACAAGATCTCCAAGAGAAGGAGAGGTAGAGGGTAAGCATTATTTTTTTGTTACTGAAAATGAGTTTAATGCAATGAAAGAAGAGGATGCTTTTATTGAATGTGCAATTGTACACAACTATCAATACGGTACTTTACATAAATATATTGATGAAAGGTTAAATAAAGGAATAAATGTAATTTGTGATATCGACGTTCAAGGCTTTAAGCTAATAAAAAAAACTGGCATCGATCATATTTCAATATTTATTATTCCTCCAAGCATTGAAGAGCTAGAAAAAAGACTGCTAACAAGGGGCCTAGATTCAGAAAACGTAATTGATACCAGGCTTGAAAATGCAAAGGAAGAGTTGGGGTGTGCTGAAGAATTTGATTACAGGGTTTTAAATGATAACTTTGAACAAGCCTATGAGGAAATTGTTAATATTATTATTAATGGAAAATCACCCAAAAATAACGATAAAATAAATATTAAGATATTAAGAGATATGTTGTCTTAATGTCTTATTAGAAATAGAATACGCTCCCTAGGAGAAATTATATGGCTAGAATTACAGTAGAAGATTGTTTACAGGTTGTACCAAGTAGGTTTGATCTCATTATCATGGCATCAAAAAGAGCTAGACAGCTAACAACTACTAGCAGAGACCCTTTAGTAGAGTGGGACAACGATAAACCAACATTAGTCGCGCTTAGAGAAATTGAAGCAGGTCTTCTTGATAAAGAAACACTAGATAGAACTCTAGAAGAAGATGTATTGTTAGATGGTTTTGCAGCACCGGGTACTGAAGAAACAGAAACAGTTGAATAAATGAATTTTGGAGAACTAATTTGAGTGAATCGGTTCTCCCAAATCATCTGATTAATTTTTCCGATAAAAGTCTATTAAAACTCCCGACATCTCTCTATAAAACATCTAAAACTTACCTCAGTCCTGAAGATATAAAAAAAATCCAGAAAGCTTACTCGTTTGCTTTTTATGCTCACATGGGTCAAAAAAGAAAAGATGGCTCAGACTATATAACTCATCCAGTAGCAGTAACAGAAATATTACTTGAGCTCAAAATGGACTGTGATTCCATATGCGCAGCATTAATGCATGATGTGCTCGAAGATTGTAATGTTCAAAAAAGCAACCTAGCTAAAATGTTTGGTGATGATGTGGCCCATATTGTTGATGGGGTAAGTAAGTTAGGAAAAATAGATCTTAAAAATGTAGCTGACAAGAATGCCAATAATCTTCAAAAAATGGCATTAGCAATGGCAAATGACGTAAGAGTTATCTTAGTTAAATTGTGTGACAGGCTGCACAATATGAGGACCATCGAATTTGTTCCAAGAAATAAACAAATACAAAAATCAAAAGAGACTTTAGATTTATATGGCCCATTGGCACTAAGAGTGGGTATGCAAGACATAAGGGCAGAACTTGAAGATAGGGCTTTTAAATGCCTGCACCCAATGCGTGCTGATTTATTAAAAAGTGCAATTAAGACTTCTAGCGGCGGAAGAAAAAAAATAGTTCAAAAGATAAGGAAAGAGCTTAAAAGTCGACTTAAATCTAACGGAGTCGAGGATGCTGGCGTAAAGGGAAGAGAAAAAAATCTTTATAGTATCTACAATAAAATTAAAACCAAACATAAACCATTTTCAGAAATACTTGATGTATACGGTTTCAGAATTTTGGTAGATTCTGTTGATGACTGTTATAGATCTCTAGGCATTATTCATAATTATTTCTCACCAATTGAGAATAAATTTAAGGATTATATAGCCATTCCAAAAACTAATGGCTATCAAGCCTTGCACACAAGCTTACTTGCGCTAGATGCTTTTCCTATAGAGGTTCAAATTCAAACAAGAAGCATGTGGGCAACGGCCAATATGGGTATCGCCGCCCATTGGAGTTACAAAACAGATGATGATGCTGGTATTGGAACAGGATTAAGAGCTAGCAGATGGTTATCAAGTCTTATTGATTTGCAAAAGAAATCATCAAATCCTACAGAGTTTGCCGATTCTCTTAAGAAAGATCTTGATTCTGAAGAGGTCTATTTATTCTCTCCTAAAGGAGATATTTATGCCTTAAAGGCAGGTGCCACTCCAATAGATTTCGCATATGAAGTCCATACCGGTCTTGGTGATAGTATTGTGGGTTGTAAAGTAAATAGAAGAGAGGCTCCTTTAAATGTTGAACTAGAAAGTGGTCAGACAGTAGAAATTATTACATCAAGCAAAACAGTTGAAGCAGATCCTGCATGGCTAAACTTTGTTGTAACAGGTAAAGCCAGAAGTGGCATTAGGGCCAGACTAAGAACTCAAAAAGTTTCATCAGCAAGAAAAGCCGGGAAGTTTATGCTGGAATCTGAGTTACAAAGATCTGGAAAGTCTTTAAAAGATTATAGAGGCAGTACTTTGAAGAGAGTTCTTGATTCAATAGGAGTTTCATCTCTAAATAAACTTCTTACCGAATTAGGCTCAGGAAAAAGAACTGGCAATATTGTTGCTGAGAGATTTTATTCTGGATTGAAGATTAGAAAAGATACTGACACCAAGAAAATTAAACCTGTTTTTATTCATGATAATCATATTGAGGGAGTTTCGGTTGTTTTTGCAAAATGTTGCCATCCTGTCTATAAAGATCCTGTAATAGCTCACTCTGATACAGAAAGAGGAATTGTTATTCACCATAAACGATGCAAACAGGTTGCACCATTTATTTCTAAAGATCCAAGATATATCCCAGGAAAGTGGGCTGTTAATACCAAAACTCATGTTTATACAGCAAAGATCAATATCGTTACTATTGATGAAATGGGTGTTTTAGCTGATTTAGTTTCAGTTTTTACAAAGGCAGGTATAAATATTGAACAAATTAATACAAAAAATATTGATAGTACATTTGCTTCGTTTGAGATGGAGGTAGATGTTGAAGATCTTGAAGAATTAAATAATATAATGTTAAAGATTAGATCAAAAAAAATAACAACAAGCTGCACAAGATTAATTAACGAAAAATAATAAACCTTAAAATTTAATTTTAGGTACAATGCATATCAAAAATAAATCCAAGATATAAATTATGACCAAGAAAATAATTTTCACAGAAAATGCCCCAAAAGCCATAGGGCCATACTCTCAAGCTGTTTCTGCTGGAGGATTCACATTTGTGTCTGGACAAGTTGCCATCAACCCAGAGACCGGAGACTTGATGAACGCCTCAATTCAAGATCAGGCAGAGCAGGTAATAAAAAATCTTACGGCAATATGTGAAGAGGCTAACGGGTCGCTTGCTGATATTGTAAAACTTACAATTTATATAACCGATATGAATGACTTTGCAGTTGTAAATGAAACAATGCAAAAATATTTTTCAGAACCTTATCCAGCAAGAGCAACGGTTGAAGTTTCAGCCTTGCCGCTTGGAGTTAATGTGGAAATGGATGCAGTTTTAGTTTGCCATGAGTAAAAATCTTCTTTCGATCAGTGATTTATCTAAAAAAGAAATTTTAGATCTAATAGAATTTGCAAAAAATTTCAAACAAGATGATGGCTCTTTTAGAAAAGAAAATTTATTTCCAGATAAAACTATTGCTAATGTTTTCTGTGAGCCAAGTACAAGAACTAAATCCTCTTTTGAAATAGCAGCCAAAAATCTTGGTTGTTCAGTTGTAGGTTTTGATATTTCAAATTCATCTGTTGAAAAAGGTGAATCAATTTACGAGACTGTAGATGCACTTAGTTTAATGGGTGTAGATTTGTGTGTCCTAAGACACCCTGAATCAGTTATCAGGGATCTTGCAGAATACCTGCCTGAAATGGTATTTATCAACGGAGGAGAGGGTTCTATATCTCATCCAACCCAGGCTTTGATTGATCTAATGACTATAATTGAGCATAAAGGCTCTATAGATGATCTTAATATAGTTATTGTTGGTGATCTTGATCACTCGAGGGTAACATCATCTTTTGTTGAAGGCGTCTCAAATTTCTCATTTAATTCTTTAACTTTTTGCGGTCATCCAAGCATGTCTACGAAATATACCAATCCTGTATTAGGAAGGTATGAGCCTGATCTCGATACAGCACTTCATGATGCAGATGTGGTCATGACATTAAGAATACAATATGAAAGGTTTGAAGAAACGCTTGATCTTGACCTAGATGAATACAAACAAGCATATCAACTTACATCTGAGAAGCTTGAGCAAGCCAAAGGCGATGCAATCATTATGCATCCTGGGCCTGTGAATTATGTAGAAATTTCAGAAAGCGTGTACCAGTCTGAACAATCTGTAATTAGAAACCAGATCGCAAATGGTGTTGCCATCCGAATGGCTGTTTTATCAAGATTTTTGAGCAGCTAGGGTTTTCTTAACGGTATCAACTATTGCTATAGTTGTTTGATCAATTTCAATATTCACTAAATCTTTTTCTTCAAGTTTGTCTAAATTTGTAATTTTAAGGGTTTCAGGAATAAGATGAATGTTAAATTGGTTTTTGAAAACCTTTCCTATAGTTAAGCTACAACCGTTAATACCAATATAACCCTTCTCTAAGACATAATCTGAATAATTCTTAGAAATTGATATTTTCATATCTTTGGTATTTTCTTTCTCAAATATTTTTTTTACCTCTCCAGTAAAATGAATATGCCCTGACATAAGATGGCCGCCTATTTCAGATGAAGCTTTAATTGATCTTTCTAAATTTACAATGTCACCCTTTGAAATATTTTTTAAGTTGGTTTTAAGTAATGTTTCTTCTATGACATCAAATTTAAGATTTGTAATACCATTATCTTTTGATGTAAGACAGACTCCATTTACCGAAATGCTAGCACCTTTTTTTAAGCCCTTATTAAAGTTTTTTGGTGTTGAAATATGAATGCGAATGAAATCATTAAAATTCTGTATCTTTGATACTTTTGCCTTGTGAGAAACTATGCCAGAAAACATCTATGCCCCCCATTCGTTTCTATAGGCTTGAAGTCTCTCAAGATGTGTTTCATAACCTGAGTTAGATTGAGAATATGTAATCAAAGTATCTAAATTAATTATAGATATTACTTGCATGCCAAACTCTTCTTCAAGTTCTCTTCTAGCAGAAAGATTTCCGCTTCCTCTTTCTTGTCTATCTAAGCCAACCATCATTATCTTTGGAGTTGCTCCAGTTGATTTGATCATCTTTATAGATTCTTTAGCAGCAGTGCCAGCTGATATGACATCATCAACTATAAGAACATCGCCAGAAGGGTTGTTGCCAATAATTGTTCCACCCTCACCATGATCTTTAATTTCTTTGCGATCAAATGATAAAGGATATTTAAAACCATCTTTATCAAAAATCATGGCAATTATTGAACCAAGAAAAATACCTTTATATGCAGGCCCATATATACAATCAAATTTTAAATTAGCTGCATTAATCGCATGTTTGTAGCACTCTGCAAGCTCATAAAGATATCCACCATTAAGCATTCTGGCTGCATTAAAAAAATAAGGGCTTTTTCTTCCAGATTTTAGTGTGAAGTCACCAAATTCTAGAACTTTGGCATTTAAAGATAATTCAAGAAATTTTTTTTGATAGTCTTCCACTTATTTCAAACAGGCTTTTTGTTTTTCAATAATATCAGCAATAGCAGAACTTCCAAGCTCTAACATCTGATTTAATTGATCTTTTGTGAAAGGTGCTTCCTCAGCAGTGCCTTGAATTTCTATGAGTTCAAGCGAATCTGTCATAACAAGGTTTAAATCTGTTTCAGCATTACTATCCTCTTTATAATCAAGGTCAAGGATAACTTCATCATTTAATATGCCTAATGAAACTGCAGCTATATGTCGCTTAATTGCTCTATGATCGTCATGATGATTTTGTAAAGCTAAGAATAATGCGACACAACCGCCTGTAATGGAAGCAGTTCTGGTGCCTCCATCTGCTTGGATTACATCACAATCAATATTAATAGTTTTTCCTTTAATATATTTTAGATCTACCGCTTGTCTTAGCGATCTACCAATTAATCTTTGGATCTCTTGAGTTCTGCCGCTTTGCTTACCTCTTGCAGCTTCTCTGCTCATTCTTTCATTGGTCGATCTAGGAAGCATGCCATATTCTGCAGTAACCCAGCCCTCGTCACTACCTTTCATCCATCTAGGGACATTAGTATCAATGGTAGCTGTACAAATTACTTTTGTATTTCCAAAAGAAACTAATACAGAGCCTTCGGCATGCATATTAACATTGGGTTCAATCGTTATATCTCTTAGTTGATTAAGCTTTCGGTCGTTGCTTCTTTCCATAATTTGATCCTATGGATGATTATCCAAATATTAAGATAAATTCTCTTTAACAATTTTGCTGACTAAGCCCATATCAGCGGTTCCAGCAGGAATAGAATTTTTTAGAATACCCATGACTTTACCCATGTCTTGCATAGAAGTAGCACCGGATTCTGCAATGGCACTAGAAACTTTTTCAGAAATTTGAGATTCGTCTAACTGTGCTGGCTTGTATTTAGACAAGACATTAACTTCAAGCTGTTCTTTTTCAGCAAGATCTGATCTGCCGCCACTTGTAAATTGAGCAATAGAATCATTTCTTTGTTTAATCATTTTATTGATAATGGATAGAGCTTTTGCATCATCAACAGTTTCTTGATTATCAATTTCAAACTTTTGAACTTCTGATTTAAACATTCTTAAAGTGTCGCGAGTCATATCATCTTTATCAAGCATTGCTTGTTTAAGATCAGATTGAATTTCAGAAAGAAGGGTCAAGATTATCTAAAGGATCTTTGTCTTGGGAAAGAGAACTTTCTATTTGATTTTCTAGCACGTTTAACAGCTGCTGCCATTAATCGCTTTCTTTTTTCAGTTGGTTTTTCATAGAACTCTCTTGCTCTAATCTCAGGGACAATTGCTGCTTTTTCGCAGGCACGCTTGAACTTTCTAAGACCAATGTCAAAATGTTCTGTTTCTTTTATTATAATTGAAGGCATAATGTGTCGCGTAGTTTAGGCTGTAATTAGAAAATTTGCAAAACATTTTATTAAAAATTTATGAAAACTTTAGGAATTGAAACTTCTTGCGATGAAACCGCTATTGCAATATATGACACTGAAAATGGCATTATTGGTGAGTCCGTATTTAGTCAGATTAAAATGCATGCTGAATATGGTGGCGTTGTCCCTGAGCTTGCATCAAGAGATCATTGTGTAAAAATTGTAACGGTTTTGGAAGAAGCTCTAGGCGATATTGATATCAATTCGATTGATCAAATCGCTTACACATCAGGACCAGGACTACTGGGAGCTTTGCTAATTGGTGAAAGCTTTGCTCAGGGTTTATCAACTGCTCTAGAAATTCCCATATTGCCAATTAATCATCTAGAGGGGCACTTAATGTCTCCAGTTATGGAGTTTCCAGAAATACAAACCCCATATATCTCTCTACTAGTAAGTGGCGGTCATAGCATGATTGT
>Ga0208130_1000526_pt1 | contig 20014 bp, 22 predicted proteins | sample ETNtaG_31_FD_185771 | JGI IMG/M metagenome (GOLD analysis project Ga0208130, IMG submission 185771) | Marine microbial and viral communities from oxygen minimum zone, Eastern Pacific Ocean - ETNP201310SV78 (SPAdes) (version 2) | ecosystem: Environmental > Aquatic > Marine > Oceanic ...
ACCATGACCATGACCATGACCATGACCATGACCATGACCATGACCATGACCATGTTGATGTGATAAGTGAGCATTTAAGATTTGAATTCCCAATTGATCAAGATTTATTGAAAGAAATACTTTTAAAACTTGTTCCGGAATATCAAATTCTTCGTATAAAAGGTAGATGCTGGATAGAGGGTAAAGCTTTGCCTCTTCAGATCCAAATGGTTGGATCTCGATTTAATTCATGGTTTGAAAGTGCGAATGATGATTCTTGGAAACCTTCTAAGGCTGGGATTGATTTAGTCTCTTTGAGTCTGAAAGCCGGAGTTAAAGAAGCTTTTAAAGATTCTTTACTTTTAAGCTTTACAAAGGTATTTTTTTGGTTAGAATCTGGCATTGGATCTCCGTCAGGTAAGCTTGTGCATAATTCAAGGCCAAGATTGTAATGACGTCCATACCATGGGTATCCAGAGCCGCCACCAAAAACTTGCCAATTCCATACATACTTAAAAATATCTTTTGGAAATAGCAGGCCAATGCCAATCTTTGTTTGAGTATTTGTAAGAGAATACCATCCTTGTGACATTTCATAGAACATTGCGAGATCTTGAAGTTTTGAAGAACGAGGAGGTATTTCTCTCATATCTACTTTACCATTTGGCCCTTCAGTATAAGGCCATCTACCTTTTTTACCACCAATTAATCTATTGTCTGGCAACCCTTCAAGTGTGACATCATTCCAATTATGTATTCGTGAATCAGGCAAATCAAGTCGACAATTTTCACTTAGAAAAGGATCACCAAAAACAATATGTTCCAGCCAAACACAATCTGATTCATCTTCTGACTCATTTGTTAATTTATAGTCAATTTCTAAATATGGACTATCTTTTGTAAGCGTAAGAGTCTTTTCCATAAAAAAAGGAGTCCTATATGTCCTAACAGAAAATTTAATTGAGCACTTTTCAGGATTATCTTCAATAATTTTAGAGTCCCATGGCATTGTGCTCATTTCGGAATGCTGTCCCATTGGAGCCCCTTGATAATCTTTTCTTTTATTTCCTGCCGTTGGTGCACAAGTCTGCCATCCACCTTCATATATATCTCCCCAAGAATTTTCTCCAGTTGTTGGTAAAAATTTTCTTGTGTCACGTACTCCCCATACTGATCTCCACATATAATCTGTATCACTAGATTTATGAACAAATGAATAAATATCAGCCCCTTTATCTACTAATACAACTACTCTAATTTTTTCATTTTCTATAATTGCTACCTTGTTCCCTCTAAATTCCCAATCATCTGAAACTCTACAACCATAATTTCTTTCGTTTTGGTAATGCATAGTACTCCTAAAAATTAAAATCAACGCTTAATTCACTAGTAATTGACCTAAACCATTCAATTACTTCAGGGTGGTAAGGGATCCCATTTAAAGATCTTTCTTTTTCTTCATTATTCTCTGGAAGCCCTGCATACATAACTGCATCAAATCCCGGAGCTGGTTTACTGTTCTTAATTTTTGACAAATATTGATCAACATCGCTCATAAATTCATCTAAGTCTCCAAATGCTTCAATGTTGTAGACGGTAAAATGATGAGCAGTAAATTTCTTTCTAAAAGGACCTAATCCATTATTAGATAAACCACCACATAAAATCTCTAAAATAACTGCTAGCCCAAAACCTTTATGCGAACCTATTTCCCTTGTCCCTCCTAAAGGTAATATTCCAGGCTTATCATTTGGGTTGTCGTATGAAGGTATTTGTGAGTCTTGCATAATCGGTACTCCATCTTTATCTGATATCCACCCTGGCATAACATCAACACCCAACCTTTTAGCTAGTTCAATTTTATTTCCTGCTACAGAACTCATAGATGCATCAAATATAAAAGGAGGATTGTCCTTTGTTGGCACTCCAAAAGCAAGAGGGTTCAGCCCTACAAGTTTTTCACTACTAAATGTGGGAACCACTCCAACTCCCCCTCCCGTTGTAGCTAATCCAATCATATTTTCTTCAACAGCCATGTTTGCATAATAAGCAGCTGCACCAAAATGACCTGAGTTGAATAATGTAACACTACCAACCCCAAATTTTTTTGCTTTATTTATAGCTTCTTTCATTGCATATGGAGCAATTGCACAACCTAAACCCCCATCACCATCAATAGTTGAAATTGCGCCAAAATCCCTTACGACTTTCCATTTAGGGTCAACATTGAGGCCATTTTTTGAATCATTTTTCTTCGATTCCATAAATGATTTTACGTACATTCTCAACATATTACTGACACCATGACTATCAATGCCTCTTCTGTCTGCGTAAGTTAAGACATCACTGATATTTTCAGCGTGCTCAGTTGATAAACCTAATTTAAGGAATATTTCATAAACAACTTTTTTAATATCTCCAGGCTTTATAAAAATAGCTTTGTCATTGGGCACATGAAATCTTTCTAACACAGAATACTCCTTCTACTAGTTTCTTTTCATATCAATATAATTTACTTAATTCAAACTTTCCAATGTGAATTAAGTTTATGAGATAATGATATTAAATTTATTACATTATGAAAAAAGAACAAAAAAATAGTTTTATGGGTGAATGGACACCTAACGAATGGGGTAATTTCGAAGAAAGTTATTTAAATGATTTAAAATCTTTCTCAGGAAATAGCCTTGATGTAGCAGTTAAATTTTCAAGAAAAGTATTAAAAACACATAGTACAAGTTTTTTTATCGTTACAAGATTTTTGCCAAAATTTATGCGCGATGAAGTTGAACTTGTATATGGATCTGTAAGGTTTCCCGACGAAATTGTTGATTCATTCGACATTAAAAATGATGAAAAAAAAGTGCTTTTATCAAATTGGAGAAATAAATATAGACTAGCTTTAGAATCTGGCTCGTTTGAAGACTCAATTAATAAAGATGTGCCCATTCTTCTTGCTGGTTTTACTGAAGTTGTAAAAAAATACTCAATTCCATCTAGTTATTACGAATCCTTTTTAGACGCAATGGAACTTGATGTTGAGCCTAGAAATTTCGAAAATACAGATGATTTAATTGATAATTACGTTTATGGAAGCGCAATAGTAGTAGGGTATTTTTTAGCTTATGTTTATGGAAGTAGTCAAAATGATAATTTTAAAGAAACTTTAAAATCCTCAAAAGAATTGGGCATAGCTTTGCAGCTCACAAACTTTATAAGAGATATTAATGAAGACTTGAAAAGAGGAAGGATTTATATACCTAAAACAATTTTAAAAAATAACGGAATTGAATTAAAAAATTATGCTAACAATGTCAATCAAAACACCACATCAATTAATTCTGCAAGAATGGAATTGGCATCCATTGCCAATAAATATTACAAGGAATCAGAAAAAGGCATTGAAAGTTTTTCACCTGATAGTAGAGTTGCAATAAAAGCTTGCATAGAATTATATGGAAAGTTGAATGAAAGAATAATTTCTAGGGGCAATGATATTAAAGTCCGTGAAAGTTTATCTTGGTCCGAGAAACTGGGCGCACTTCCGTCAAGTAAATATTGGAAACTTCCAATGGCATATTTAAAATCATGAATAAATCTAAAGACCGTGAAATATGCATTATCGGTGGAGGCATGGGCTCCATTTCCGCAGCTATTTATTTGAGAAGTAAAGGCTATAAAGTTTCTATCTATGAAAAAAACTCAACATTGGGTGGCAGGGCAAATATTATTGAAGAAAAAGGATTTAGATTTGACGTAGGGCCATCATTATTAAATTATCCGTGGATATTTGAAAATCTGTTTGATGCTGCTGGGGAAAAAATGGAAGATCATATTGACTTAATTGAAATCAAGAGTGGTGTTAAATTCCTGTGGGACGACAAGGAAACTTTCACTATCACCTCAGACTTCCCGCTTCTTTCAAAGGAAATAGCTAGACTTGAGAAATCTCACATCAATGGACTAAGTTCGTTTTTGAAAATAAATTCAAAGAGATACAATATTGCTTTCGAAAAGTTATTGAATAAAAATCTTGATAATCCATTAAGCTGGGGAATTGGCTTAGGGTTTAATGAACTGCTTTCAGGGAGTATGTTCAAATCCATGTATTCTGATTTAGGAAAACACTTTAAGAGTGACTACATAAAACAGGCCTTTGGGTCTTATGCTATGTATTTAGGTGGTTCCCCCTTCAAAATCCCTGGATTCTTTTCAATTTTGCCTTATGGAGAAATAGCATATGGCTTATGGATGCCGAGAGGAGGAATATATTCTCTTATCGAAAAATTAGAAAATATCCTTGAGAAGAAAGGTGTAAAAATATTTAAAAATTCCCAAGTTTCTGAAATTATTACCAACAAGAATGAAGTCAGAGGTATCGTTTTAGAAGACGGCAAATCTATGCCTTATGAAATTGTTATTTCAAATGTTGACTTACCTACAACTGAGTCAAGATTAATCAAAAACAATAACAATGATTCATTTAATAATAAGCAAATGACGCCATCTGTAATGACTTTTTATTGGGGCTTAAATAAAGAGACTGATTTTCCTCACCACATGATTTTCTTGCCCGATGACTACAAAGGTTGCTTTGATGATTTGTTTACAAAGAAAATATTTCCAAGCGGAATGCCGTTTTACACAAGCTCTCCATCTGTTTCTGATAAGAGCCTATCCCCAAATGGCAAAAGCACTCTCTTTGTATTAATTCCATTACCAGTCACCGAAAAAGACAATGAAATAAATATTCATAGCAATAAAATTGAAAAAATTAAAACCCTGATATTTGATAGATTCAATCATCACAATATAGATTTAACTCAGGATAATATTGAATACGAAAAAATTTACACTCCTGATGAATGGAGAAATCTTTTTGGGTTATACAAAACTTCAGCATTTGGAGCCTCACACAATTTATTCAATATCGGGCCATTTAGGAATAAAAACAAGTCGAACTACAAGGGTCTTTACTATGTTGGAGCCAGTACAACTCCGGGCACAGGACTACCAATGGTCACTTTAAGTGGAAAATTGGTTAGTGACAGGATAGAAAATGATTTATCATAATAAATTTGGGATTAACTCTAATAAAATTATCGTTGGAATTCATGGCTGGGGAGGAACAAATAATACTTTTTTACCTATTCAAAAAAAACTAAATGATGAATTTACTATGATAAATTTTGATTTACCTGGCTATGGTAAATCTAAGAAACCTTCTAGTTGGAATTTGGAAAATATTGTGGACTCATTGGCAGTTGAAATAAACAAAATTACAAGTAAAGAAGTAGATATTTTAGGTAATTGCAGCGGCGCATTAATATCTATCCTGTTGTCTAAATCAAAAAAAATAAAAGTTGGTAATCTTTATCTTATCGATCCATTTTCAAAAGCACCTTGGTATTTCAGGATTTTCACAAATAAAATAATTGGTGATTATGCATATTCCATCACTTTCCAAAATCCTTTAGGAAGGATCTTTACTAACTTGTCTCTTAGAAAAAAAAGAAGAGAGGACACTGACATGACTTCCTCATTTAAAAATGTGGATAAAGAAACGTCAATAAATTATTTGAAAATGCTTATTGAGCTTGAAGGAACTGATGTAATGAAAAATATAAGCTGCAAACCTGTAATTATAAATGGTGAAAATACATTCAAAGATGCAATTAAAAGTGTAGATTATTTTACAGATATTTGGCCTGATTTAGATGTCATAAAAATTAAAGATGCAGGACATTTGCCAATTGAAGAATCAACAGAAAAGATTATAGAAATCGTCTCAAAAAAATGAATTTTTTATCTTTAATTATTTTTTGTTTTTTAATCATCATTATGATCAATACATTATTAAATTTTTTATATTGGAATAAAACAAAAATTAAAAAACTAAATGTTGAGCAACTGACCATATTGATCCCAGCGAGGAATGAAGAAAAAAATATTAGAAGATGCATTGAGTCAATAGATTTATCAAATAATCATATTAAAGAGATTGTAGTTTTAGATGATAATTCAGAGGATCAGACATGGAATATATTAGAAGAAATTTCAAAAAAAAATTCAAAAATAACTTTAAATAAAGGCAAACATAAGCCAGATGGTTGGTCCGGGAAGTCATACGCTTGTTATCAGTTATCAAAATTCCCATCAACTGAGTGGATGCTATTTATTGATGCTGATACTGAGTTAAAACAGGATGCCCCTGAAAGACTATTGAGTTACGCAATTGAAAAAAATGTTTCAATGCTTTCAGCTTGGCCTAAAATTGAAATGAAAAGTTTTTCAGAAAAACTATTAATGCCACTGCTGAATTTCATAGTATTTACAACATTTCCAGCAATTTACGCTAAAAAATCCAATATGCCCTCACTAGGATTAGCACATGGAGCCTGCATACTATTTAACAAAAAAATTTATGATGATATTTCTGGTCATAAATTGGTAAAAGATTCACTTTTTGAAGACACAGACTTGGCAAAAAAATGGAGATCAAATAATCAAGTGTCTGCCTGTATAAACGGCTTAGACATTATAAAAGTTAGAATGTATACAAGTTTTAAGGACATTTGGTTGGGGTTTGAAAAAAATTCATACCCTGCATTTAAAAATGATGTATATTTCTTTTCATTTCAAATATTTAATTTTTTATTTTTCAGTTTTCCTGTTATTTTCTTGCCGTTACATTTATTAAAAATTTATGAAAATAACCTCCTTTTTTTATCTGGACTGTTTATTTTATTTTTAAGAATTTTATTGTCTATTAAATTTAAACACCCAATTTGGTCTTCATTATTTCATATAGTAGCTGAAACTATATTTCTTTTTTTAAGCATAAGTTCATATGTAAAGTATAATTTTCTTGGTGGCATTAAATGGAAATCTAGAAAATATGGAAAATAAATCTAAAAATAAAATTATTATTATTGGTGCCGGATTAGGTGGCATAGCTACAGCGTTAAGATTATCTTTTGCGGGTTATAAAGTAACTTTAATTGAAAAAAATTCGGTTCTTGGAGGCAAGATATCTCCTCTTGATCATAAAGGATACAAATTTGATAGAGGGCCATCATTAATTACTCTCCCACAACATTTTATAGAGTTATATGAGGATGTTGGAGAAAATATTGAAGATCACATCAAATTAGTTAACCTGAATCCAACTTGTAAATATTTTTTTGATAGTGGAAAAATATTTAATTACTTTTCTACAATTTCAGGTATGAGAAAAGAGTTAAGCAAGATAGAAGAGGATTTTGAAAGTTTTTGCGATTTCTTAAATATTGGATCAAAGGTATATGAATTGTCAGACAAAACATTTTTAAATTATCCTATGGGGAAATTTCCAAGTAATGTCCAATTAAAAGACTTAATTAGTTTTCCATATATAAAATCACTTAAAAGCTATAAAAAACTAACACAAAGTATTTTTAAGTCAGATGAGATGAGGCAAATTTTTGAAAGATACACTACCTATGTTGGATCCTCACCGAAAAAAACACCCGGAATGTTTTTTATAATACCTTTTATAGAATTTGCATTTGGAAGTTGGTATATCGAGGGAGGAATTTATTCCTTGATAAAGTCTTTAGAAAAGTTATTGATAAAAAATAATGTAGAAATTTTAAAAAATACTGAAATAAATAAGATAAAAGTTTCAAACTATGAAGTAAGCGGAGTTGAGACTGATAAGGAATTTATTGAAGGAAATGTCATTGTTAACAATACAGACGTTTCTAATCTTAAAGAATTTACAAGTAGTAAAAATAAAAATGATGAAAATATTGATTATTATTCATTGTCAGGTTTTATAATGCTGCTTGGCATAAAAAAGGAATTAAATTCAGAGCACCACAATATATTGTTTTCAAAAAATTACAATAATGAATTTAATGACTTATTTGTAAAAAAGATTTTTCCAGATGATCCGACAGTATATTTATGTAATCCCAGTGTTTCAGACAGACAAGTTGCACCAAAAGGTTGTTCGAGTTTATTTATCATGGCTAACTCACCAGCAACACTTGAAAGCTGGTCCAAAAAAAATATAGATGAAGCTAAGAAAAAAATATATAAAAAATTATCATATTATGGCTTCCAAGTAGATGCTAATGACATTGAGATCGAAGAGGTTCAGACACCTAATTATTTCATGGATCAGCACAATTCATTTGGCGGTTCATTATATGGGAAAAATTCACATGGATATTTTAATTCTTTTTTTAGGCACCCAAATAAAGATAAAATAAAAGGGTTGTACAATGTTGGTGGCACAAGCCATCCAGGTGGAGGGACCCCAACAGTATTAAAATCTTCAAAAATTACTTCAGATTTGATTAAAAATGATTATTAAAAAACTTACAAGTCTTTCAATTTTAATTTTCTTCATAATTCTTTTTTGTGGAGGAGTTTTAATTCAATTTTTGAATGAAGATATGTTTAAAAATACTGAATGGACACCTCCTGTATTTATACTTACTGCGGCAGTATTATGTATTATTAATCAAAAATTAAGAACTGCTACCCTATTAATTGTTGCAGGCTTAATAGGTTTTTTATCTGAAATAATTGGTGTCATTACATCTTTTCCTTACGGAGGATATGAATATACTGATAAATTAGGAATTAAAATTTTTGACGTCCCAATAGTCTTAATTTGCGCATGGATAATAGTTTCTTCATTTGCATTAGACTTAATATCCTTTTTAAAAATAAAAAAGATTTTTTTTCCTTTTGTTTTTGCATTTATTACTACATATTACGATTTACTAATTGACCCATTAATGTCAGGGCCACTTAATTACTGGGTTTGGGAAATAGAATCTGGAGGATTTTACGGAGTGCCGATTGAGAATTTTTTTGGTTGGTTTTTGGTGAGTCTTTTTATAAGCATTTTGCCATGGAAAACTTGGGGCAATTCCTTATTTCCATTGATAGTTAATATTCTTCTGCCTACCTTTTTTATAATAACTTCTTTCGTTAATAAAATTTATTTCCCTGGAATTCTTGGAATAATAATGCTGACATTCTATATATTTGCAATTTTAAGAAGCAAAAAATTTAAACCTGAAAACCTCTTCTAAAGTCAGATTCAGTAGGAATTATATCCCCATAATTTTCTTCAGATGAATTAAGTTCATCTTCAATCATTGAGAAAATATCCCATTTTGGGTCAAAATTAAAATCTTTTTTGCATGAAGTTAAATCAAACTCATAGTATGTAGGGGCAGTTGGAATATCTACAGAGCAATAATTTAAATTAAGTTTTTTTGATAAAACTGGAATTACTTCGGACCATTCAAAACTTTGGGGACCAGCTATTTGATAAGTTTTTCCAAAAGTATTTTGGTTACACATCATTGCGTCATATGCGTGAATTATATCTCTGATATCAATAACATGCTTTTTCCAAGAAACACCATTGTCACGAGGAATAATTAAATTTTCTCCATTTGAAACATGTTCTAATAATTTGTTGTAGGTATCTGAAAATTCAGTTTTGCCTTCGAATGAATTTAAAAAATGACCAGTATAAAATTGACTCCATTTACAAACTTCAAACCTACCAAAAACCATTGAGAACCTTAAAACTGAAACAGGAAGCCTTTCAGAGTCAAAATACCTTCTGGATAAATTTTCAGCCAGGGTTTTAGAGTATCCGTACCAATCTGTTGCATTCTGAGGCAAGTCGAATTCTGCAATAGGGTATTCAAGCCTTTTTTTGGGATATTTAGGTATAGTTCCATCTGTACTAGTTACAACTAAATGTTTTAAATTATTATTATTTAATGAAGCTTCTAAAATATTAAAAGTCCCCTTAACATTTATATCGAAATATTGGTTTGGAGAAAAAGGGCCACCTGACTGAAATGCTGCACCCATATGAAATACTACTTCATTACCTTTTACTGCCTTATACACATCATCAAAATTTTCTAAATCACCAGTAATTATTTTGCATCCAAAGTTTTTCATTTTTTCTATTTTTTGATCTTTACTCCAAGAAAAGCCTGTAACATCGTGACCCAAATTAATGAAATGTTTAGCTACATTAGTACCAATTCTTCCAGTAATGCCTGTAATCAAAATTTTCATAAAATTACCTCTTTTCAAATCCCAATAATTTTCTATACTAGTTAATAATACTAATTGCTTGAGGAGCATTTTGAAAATAAATAAAATCATGACAAGTAAAGTAGGCACTATAAATTCAACTGCCACCATAACTTCTTGTGCTGCTAGAATGAGGGAATTAAACATTGGCTCATTGGTTGTTATGAACGGATTAAATGTAGAAGGGATTGTAACTACATGGGATATAACATCAAAATGCTTAGGTTCTGGTAAAAACCCTAAGGATTCAGTTGTTCATGAAGTTATGACCTCCCCTGTACACACTGCTAAAAGCGATACAGATGTTATGGAAGCTGCCAGAGTAATGGCAGACAGAAAAATAAGTCGTTTACCAGTAATAGAAACTAATTCTGAAGAACTTGTCGGCATAGTAACTTTTGCAGACATATCACAAGCTGTTGATCAATTTACAAAAGATGTCTTAGGAGGTTGGAAAAATGACTAAAGATAATCAAAAACCAAATATAATTATTATTTTAGCCGATGATCTTGGTTATTCAGATTTAGGTTGCTATGGATCTGAAATAAAAACTCCCAATATAGATAATCTTGGCAATAACGGAATAAAGTTCTCTCAATTTTACAACCAAGCAAGATGTAGCCCATCAAGGGCATCGCTCATGACTGGGCTTACTGGGCATCAAGCAGGTGTCGGGCAATTATCTGGAGATCTTGGAGCACCCGGATATAGAGGATTTATAAATAATGAATGTGTCACAGTTGCCGAAGTTCTCAAACAACAGAATTATGACACATATCTTTCAGGAAAATGGCATCTAGGTGGAGCATGGGATCCAAGAGAAAAAGAAAAATGGCAAGCTGGAACACCAAATCACCCAACTCCAAAACAAAGAGGGTTTGATGATTTTTATGGAATAATGGATGCCGCTTCAAGTTTTTTTAGACCTGAGAGCCTAATGGATGGCGATAAATTTATTGATATCGATGACCCCGATTATTATTTTACCGATGCAATGTCAGATAGAGCTTGCGAGATGATCTCAAACTCAATGAATAATTCAAACCCATTCTTTTTATATCTATCTTATACTGCTCCACATTGGCCTTTACACGCTAAACCAGAAGATATAGCAAAATACGAAGGGAAATATTTAAAGGGGTGGGATTATTTTAGGACTGCTCGACATGAAGAAATGAAAGGGCTTGGGATTGTTGATTCTAAATGGGATATATCCCCAAGAGATTCAGATGTTGGTGACTGGGAAAATGCACAATATCCAGATTGGGAAGATTCAAAAATGGCCGCATATTCAGCTATGATTGACAGCATGGATCAAGGAATTGGGAGAGTTGTTGAAACATTAAAAATAAATAACCAATTTGAGAATACACTAATATTTTTTATGTCAGATAATGGAGGTTGTGCAGAATTGATGAGGGAAGATGGCGATTGGAGCAATACTTCTCAATGGGAAACAAATCTTATTAATGGCGAGCCAGTTCGTGTAGGTAATATTCCAAACTTAAGACCAGGACCTGGTACCACTTTCCAAAGCTACGAAACACCATGGACAAATGTAAGCAATAGTCCATTCAGGTTATTTAAAAGGTGGATTCATGAAGGTGGAATTAGCGCCCCTTTGATTGTTCATTGGCCTAATAAAATTGATGAACCTAGAATTGAATCTGAACCTTTGCATATTATGGATATACCTGCCACATCAATTGATGCTGCAGGAGCTGATTACCCTAGTGAGTTTAATGGAAATAAAATCAAACCTATTGAAGGAGAAAGTTTTTTAAAATTGCTTAGTGATAAATGGTCAAGAGAACAGCCAATGTATTGGGAGCACGAAGGTAATCAGGGCATAAGAATAGGCGAATGGAAACTAGTTAAGGAATATGGTGGAGACTGGGAGTTATATAACATGACCGATGATCGTACAGAACTTAATAATTTAGCTGCCAAAGATACTGAAAGGGTTAATGATATGAGTTCAAAATGGGAAGAATGGGCAAAAAATAGCAATGTACTTCAATGGCCTGTTGATCCTAATGTTATGGCTAAAAGGCTTGAAGGAGATCATTCTCATATTCACCAACATAGAGGTGCAACAGCAAGTCAAATCGCTGAAGGGAAAGGTAAGTTTTTATAAATGCCATACGTAGAAGTTTTATGGTTCCCCGGAAGAGATGAAAACCAAAAAAAACTATTAACTGAAGAAATCACTGATTCCTTTGTCAGAGTTACAGGTTGCAAACCAGATGCTGTTGAAATAATTTTTAGAGAAATTACGAAAGAAAATAGCGCAAGTTCTGGAAAATTATTAAATTGAAAATAGATATTTTAATCATATACAATGATTCTTGTCCTTCATTTGAACCAACATTGGAAAGAATTAATGAGGTATTAGATGAATTGGGCATGTCATCAAATATTAAATCAAGATTAATTTCTAATGATTTTGAAGCAAAAAAGTATAAATTTATTGGCTCTCCAACAATTTTTATTAATGGAGTGCAGTTTGAGGAAGTGAGTACTGAGATTTACAGATTTGATAACTGTAGAACTTTTACAAAGGATGGTGATGGATTATCTCCATTGCCTTCCAAAAAAAAATTAATTGAGATATTTACAAAATTAGGGAGGAACAATGTCTAATCTTAAACTTAATGACCCATATGTTAATTTTTTACTTCCATCTACCGATGGAAATGATATTAGTCTTGATATGGCAGACTTAGGAGAGTATAAACTTGTTATTTTTAGTTGTAATCACTGCCCGTACGCTCAGGCATGGGAAGATAGAATAATTAAAATCCAAGAAAAATATAAATCCAATGGACTTTCTGTAATTATGATTAGTTCAAACGATGCTTTGAAATACCCTGAAGATAGCTTTCCAAAAATGAAAGAAAGGCACAAAGAAAAAAGTTTCAATTTTCATTATCTTTTTGATGAATCTCAAGAAGTTGCCAAAATGTATGGAGCAGAAAGAACCCCAGAGGTTTTTCTTTTTAATGAAATTGGACTTCTAAAATACCAAGGAACAATTGATGATAATTATGAGAATGAGGCTGAAGTGAAAATTAAGTATGTTGAAGATGCAATTGAAAGTTTAATTTCTGGCAAAGACCCCAAAGTAACACAAACCGACGCAGTTGGTTGCACAATTAAGTGGATATAATAATTAAATTTTGAAATCTAATAATATTGAATTTAAGCTTATAAAATAGGATTATTACCTCATGAATCCTGTTTTAAGCAAAACTTTTACATATTTAATGCTTGCAAATGGTTTTGCATTTTCAGGCTGGGTTATTAGAAACTACCTAATAAATTGGTGGGTTTTAGAAAAAACTAACTCAACAACTATTGTCGGTCTTGTAGCAGCAAGCCCAACAATAACCGTTTTGCTGACTGCTCCTATTGGCGGCCAACTTGCAGACAAATATTCCAGAAAAAAATTATTTCTTTTAGTCAGAGTTGTATCTGTCTTCTTATTTTTTAGTGTTGCTTTAGCTGTACATTTAGATTTCTATGCCTTGCCAATAGTCGTTCTTTGTTTTCTAGGAATAGGAATACAAGCTGGAATTGAAGTTCCTGCTGCAAGAAACTTAATTCTTGATGTTGCTACTTTTAAATTTTTAACTCTTGGGAATTCAATAATGGAATTTGTGAATCAAGTTTTGAGCACGGCTGGCCCACCTTTGATTGCGATTTTTTTTACATCTATTGACGACACTTTTATATTTTTCTCTATGCCAGGAGTTCATGCTTTAAGCGTATTGTTTGCTTTTCTATTTTTTATCAGATTCAAAGAAGAAAAAAATATTGAAGAAGATGAAGAAAAGAACAAAAAAACATTAATGGATGGGGTTTATTACTCCTATAAATTCATAAATATCAGAATTCTTTTAATTTTAACTTCAACAATTTTATTTTGGGGGCTTACTCAACCTTTAATACCAAGGATCTCGAAAGATGTTTTAAGTGCCGGATCAGAAGGATATGCAATATTGTTAAGTGCTGGAGCTTTGGGAGCAATGATAGGTTCAATCACTCTTCCTTTAGCACAAAGTTTTTTTAGGAACTCAAGATCAATTGTTCTATGTATAACTTGTTATTCAATTACGTTAATAGGTCTTTCTTTATCAAAATCAATTGTACTCTCAGGTATATTTTTAGGATTAGGTGGGTTTTTTCATTTAATTTGGTTCACAGTTATTATAATTCTTCTTCAAACTTTGCCAGACGAAAAACATAGAGGGAGGGTTGTTGGTTTATTTTTTACGTTTGTGCAACTATATGGACTAGGTTTCATTATAGGTGGCGCATTAGGTGACACCATAGGGATTAACGCTACAATCTACATAGCCTCATCATCCCTAATCGCAATTCATTTAATTTGCTTTCTTTCTTCTTCTTCTTTTAGGCTATTAAAGTCTTAAGTATATCCCTGGGTAGTCCAAGATTTATATCTAGTTTTGTCTTTTACAGAAAAGAATTTTTGAGTTCTTGCTTCATCTTTTCTTACCTCTTCACAAACTTTAATGATGTCATTGAGTATTTCATTTTCGATTTTAGTTATCCCGTCTGCATCAGCAACCAAGATGTCCTCTTCATTTATGTTTAAACCTGAAACATTAACCTGTTCACCCAAGGAAACAGCATTAAAAGGCCCGTGACCTGGCACTCTGCCCTCAGCCCAAACACTTATTCCCGACCTTTGTATTCCAGGTACATCTCTTATTGCGCCTGCAGCAACAACACCAACAGCACCTAAGCATGAATGCATGAATGCCATGTTATCCCCAAAAAGCGCTGCCCTATTTCTAGGACTATCTATATCTTCAAAAATAGATATAAACGGTAATTGTATAGTTGAAATTTTTTCATAATAGTCCTTCCATGGAACTTGCCCCTCACCCTCAGAAGGCTTATGCAAAGCTTTTGCTTTCACAGTAGTTGCAACACCAACAATTGTTGGCATTTCACCAGTGTATCTTTTTAAAGATGTTCCAGTATAATCATCCGACTCATTTATGTATCCCCTAATACGTATGGCAGCATTTTGAACTGTTGCTGAATCAAAAGCAGTCAGATCATTTAGTATAGATAAGTCAACATTTCCCATTTGTGTTCCTTTACTTAAAAGATCAATGATTTTTATCGTATAATAAATTTAATAATTTAAATAGAGATTTATGATAAATGTAGGAATAATAAGTGTATCTGATAGAGCTTTTAACAAGGTTTATCAAGATGAAGGCATACCAGAAATTGAAAAGATATTTTCCAACCTAAATACTTTTCGAATTTTAAAGAAAATTATTATTCCCGATGAAAAAGAAACTATCAAAGAGAACTTAATTGAATTAAGTGACAAAGATAAATTAGATATAATCATTACTACTGGAGGAACTGGGCCATCATTCAGAGATGTGACACCAGATGCCACTCTTGAGGTAATTGATAAGGAATACCCTGGTTTTGGTGAGTATATGAGACTTGAGTCCTTAAAGTATTCAAAAAATGCAATTTTAAGCAGGCAGACAGCAGGAACGAGGAGCAAATCATTAATTTTAAATTTACCTGGTAATCCAAAAAGCATAAGTGAATTACTGCCTAACTTAATTAGTCAATTAGAACACTTTATAGAAAAAAGATAATTATATTTCTTCGTCTTGATTCCACTGTTCATAACTATCGGAATCCTGTCTCTCAAAACCTTTTTCAATGTCATCAAAACTTTTAAAGTCATCCTCTTCATTTGATTCTGTTACTCTAGCCCATGTTTTTGCAATAAAAATTCCATCGTTTGTAAATGAAATATAGGCTATTGGTCCCTTTGGAGAATTTCTGTGTCTTTTTATGTACCCTCTTTGCTCTAAAAGTCTTAAAGAGGTTGAAATTTTAGACATATGACTTTTTCCTTCAATATTAAAAATTTCTTGTGGTGACCAAGGGATTAAAAAATCCGCGTCTTCCATAAATCTTTCTTTTCCAGAACTTTGCATTTTTTCTTGAGAAATTAAAACTAAATTTTTTAACATCCATTTCAAGATGTCTTTTTGCGTTGAATTTATCTTTCCTCTATATCTTTTCACAATAATTAATGAACAATTTATAATTTTAAGTGTAATCTAAAAAAGACAAATTTTTAAAATAGATTGAATTTATATAGGAGGAAAAATGGACTTTACTGGAAAAGTAACAATTGTTACTGGGGGAGCTTTAGGAATAGGTGGAGGAATTTCAAGAAAATTTTCTGAAAAAGGATCTAAAATTGTAATCGCAGATATAGATCTCGATTCTAGCTTAGAAAATTCTGAAAAAATTAAAAATCTCGGTGGAGAATGTGAAGTTATAAAAACTGATGTATCTAAATCTTCTGACATTAAAAATATGGTTGATTTTACTCTAGAAAAATTCGGAAGAATCGACAACTTGATCCAAAACGCTTTTTCCACAGGAAATAATACAAGTTTTGGAGGGTCAGCACTTGAAGTTGAAGAGAAAAGTTGGGACCAAGGAATAGCAATGCTTCAAAAAGCTATTTATCTTGGTGCGAAATATGCCGGCGAAGAATTAATTAAAAGTAAAGGAAATATCATTAATATATCATCTGTTCATGGCTTATTGATGTCAAAAGGCGCTTTGATTTATGAAGCTGGAAAATCTGCAGTCATTGGCATGACTAAGCAAATGGCATGCGATTTCAGTCCGTTAGGAGTAAGGGTTAATGCAATTTGCCCTGGTCATATAGTTACAGAAAAAATGGAGGTCAGATGGAAAGAGATTCCATCTGGTTTAAAGTTTTTTGAAGAACAATACCCAGTTAGACGAACTGGGGTCCCAGAAGACATAGCAAATGGAGTTGCTTTCTTGTGCTCTGATGAAGCATCATTTATTACTGGCCATTCCTTAGTTATTGATGGGGGCTTAAGTATTCAGTTGCAAGAGGATTTCGGTGTTGATCAAGCCAAATATGCTAAGAATAACGAAATAGATTTTCCATATTAAGCCAACAGTATTATTCCTAACAGAGCCAATATTCCTGATATAAACTTAATAAATATATTTACAGAATCTACTTTTTCTTGAGTATTTCTTTGAAGTATGTAGGCAATAAAAATACTAAACAATATGGTAAAAATTGGCCTTGCTCCATTAAAAGAATTTACTATAGATACTTCTATGTAGTTGAGCGAAACTACTATGAGGTACATGCTTACAAGAGGGAAAATTGTTTCAAATACAAATAATGCTGTTCCTCGTTTTTTATGTGTAAAAAAAGTTGATAAATTTCTAAAATTTTTTTTATTCATAAAAGGAATGCCTGCAGCAAAGAATAATCCTAATGCTCTTAAACTCAATATTTGAGGGTCAGTAAATAGGTTCTTATCAATTGATTCCTTCATAATAATGCTTGCGATAGCAAAAAATATTCCTCCTATAACCAGACTTGATATTGCTGTTTTATCAATTGATTTTAAATTTTTTTCCCACCTAACAGATGCAAATATAGAAGAAATAAAAATTAATATTATCCCAATATACTTATCAAAAGTAATGTTCTCATTTAAATAAAATAAACCTATCAGTGGCACCAATATGGTATGAATTAAATAAATTGGCTCAACCCTTGATATTTCTTCAATATCCATTGCTTTTACAAGAAAAATTAAACTTAAACCAAAAAAAATACCAGACATTATTACAATTAATGAATCTGTTGAAATAAATTTATTTAATCCTATTGGAGAAAATAGAAATAACAATGCAAAAATTACTATTTGCATCCCACCGCTATAAAGACAAAAAGATTTAAAGTCTAAATTATCGTCACCTTCAAGGACAAAGAACTTATCTACAACATTAACCGATGCCATTAACAATGCAGAAATCAAGGGCAATAAAATCCATAATTCCATTTATTACTCCCCTTTGTGGTTTTAACTAAAATTTCCAAAAATCAAAGGAAAAATTTTCTTCTATTGGGTTTCTAATTCTTAATTTATTGTGTCTTTGTTTTAAATCTTCGTTAAGATTATCGAGATTACCCTCTTTTCCCATGGCTAAAATAAATACAACGTGGTTTTCATTTGGGATCTTGAGCGCACCCTTTACTTTTTCTTCACTCCAGCCACCAATAGGGTGGGTCTGTATTTTTAACCTTTCAGACTGAAGCATTAAATTCTGACCTGCATATCCAACATCTAAGAATTTCTTATTCAACTTCTTATCGTCTTTAACGCAAAAAACTGCAAACAATGTGCAACTGGAAGCCCATTCCTGATTACTTTCACTGAGTGAATTAAATAACGGCTCGTAAGAAATACTTTCATTTGAAACAAATATAACTTTCCATGGCTGAAGATTTCTTGATGAAGGGGCCCACTTTGTAGCTTCAATTAAAATGCTGATCTCTTCATTTGTAATTTTTTCATTTGAAAAATTTAAAGAGCTTTTTCTATTCACAATCTCATTAATTATTTTATCTTTCATTATTCCATTTTATCAGCAATCTGATTTATTATTTCGTCGATTTCAAGCTTGCCCTCAGGTAAATTTTTAATTAACTCATACACATTTTCGGCTTCACTATGAAAACCACCAGTAAGGCCTGATTCTTTGTATGTCAAAGATATTTCATTCATCTCCCCTACCCATCTATATGCTTTATGTTTTATACTTGGAATCTGATTTTTTGCAACAAGGCTAAAATATTCTTCAGAATATTTTAATTCCTCCATTAATTCATCGTATACATTGTTTTTTTTAGCTGCAATAAGTGCTCCAGCAACAAGAGCTTTTGAGCCCTTAGTTATAGATGCGTAAACCATTTTTGTTGCTGAGGCTTTAAAATCAGAACCTTTCAATACCATCAACTCAATCCCTTTTCCATTTAAAAAATTTAATTTTTCTGATAATTTTCCAGATAAATAAATTCTTGGTGAATAATTTTCTGTTGGAGGCCCTCCCATAATAGCGCCATCAACGTAATCAATTTTTTTCTCGTCCAACAATAACTTAATTTTTTTTGCAGTAATTGTAGAAATTGCATTTAAATCGCAATAAATTTGACCATCTTTATTTTTATATGAGGTGTATAAATTTGCTGTTTCAAGAGCTTTATCGGGAGGTATTATTGATATGACAAGATCTGAGATTTTACAAAATTGCTCAATGGACCCAGCGTCACGTATTTTATATTTTGATGCTCTTTTTTTACTTATTTCTGATCTTTCCTCATATACTGAAATGACTTCGAGGTCATTCATGACAAGATGCCTTCCAATTTCAGATCCCATCTCACCTAGACCAATTAAACCAATAATCATTATTCTCCTTTAGCAATTTATTTAAAAATACCATAATTTATTCAAAGACATAAAAATTGTGCCATTTGATTGTAGAAATTACCTCAGAATTTGAGTTAGAATAGAATTATTAATTTTTGGGGTGTTGTGGATTGGAGCCCTTTATTTTTCCTCCAAGAAAAATGCCTAATGTATAACGCCCCCTAAATTATATAAACACTTCCTCAGAAGACCCAATTGCATTAGTTGATTCAGAATATTTTTTTAGCAATTCTATTTCACTATTATCAATTTGACCTAAATCATTTTTTACAATTTCCAGAGCTTTTTTAAATAACTTAGTATTACCTGGGGGCAAAAAAGACACAACATTTTTTGATAATGTATATTTTATTGCTAGTTTTATTAGTTTTTCGTCAGTGAGAGGCTTGTACCAACATTTATTAAATTCTCCCCTATTATCGTCAGGCCACAATTCATTTGCCATACATTTTAAAGCCAAAACTGAAATGTTTTTTCTTTTACATTTATCTAATAATTCAGTTCCGAAGTTATGCTTGAGCATTAATGCCCAATTAACAGGAAATAATATTGAGTCGAAATAATA
>Ga0208130_1000527_pt1 | contig 19997 bp, 9 predicted proteins | sample ETNtaG_31_FD_185771 | JGI IMG/M metagenome (GOLD analysis project Ga0208130, IMG submission 185771) | Marine microbial and viral communities from oxygen minimum zone, Eastern Pacific Ocean - ETNP201310SV78 (SPAdes) (version 2) | ecosystem: Environmental > Aquatic > Marine > Oceanic ...
AGTATATTTTGAAAATGATAGATGCATTATTGAATATAAAAAACAAAACTGTGACTTCGAAGATTTTTTTAATCAGCAGTATATTATTTTACAACTTACTAATAAAACAAATAATAAATTAACGGTTTCATGGAATGAAGAAAGATGGTACGATAATATTTGCTCTAATTGCGAACAAGATAGCGAAGAATATCGTAGAACTACTATAGTCAATGCTAATCAAATTTTAGTTGGGCAATGTAATTTTCATAGTAATCTTAAAATATTTAGTAATTTTTCAGAAAAACTTGAAGATATGCCTGGAGTAAATAAAATTGTTAGACTAACTAAATTTGAACTTAAAAATATAAGGATAGATGAATAAGTTAAAACTATATAAATTATTTGCAACAACTATTTTGATGGTTTTTTCTTATTTTGTTGTTGCTCAATGCAATACAAATATAACTACTATCCCATCATCTCTTGACACCGTTAATTGTGGTGAGAGTGTTCAGCTAGCAATTAGTTTACCTGTAAATGCTTTAGGAGATGATTTTAGTTCAGGTTCATTAGGTAGTATTTGGCAAACTAGTACTGCTCTTAATTACACAGTAGTTCAAAATATTCCAAACGGATGTAGTCCTCCGGTATATTGTACTAACCCTCAGCCTAACTGGGTGTTTTGGTTTACCGGTGGTCCAGCAGGATGGTTAACGACGGTTCCACTAGATGTTCAATGTCCTGGAACACTAACTTTCGACTATAGACATGAAACACAATCTCCTGCACCATGTGATGGACCTGATCAACCAAATGAAGGACTGTATTTAGAATACAGAACTCTTGGAGGTGTTTGGACCACAATAAACTACTTCGTACCTGTTAATTCTGGGGGACCAATTCAACAACATTGTTGGAATAATTATTCATTTCCAATTACACCTGCAATGTATTCAACTGGAACACAATTTAGGGTTGGAACACAAACTACATCTTCAGCAAACTGGGATCAATGGGGTATGTCAAATTTTAATGTTGCACTAAACCCCCCTTGTGGAGTTCCTTACACAAGTATAATTACAGGACCAAGTGTTCCAGTAAATTATACTCTAGATACAATAACAGTTTCACCATCTACAGACTCTGCTATTTATATTGTAAATGTTACTGATGGTACAAATAGTTGCAGTGATAGTGTTACAGTATATATTGAACAACCTTCTATTCAAACTTCATTAATACCTGCATTATGTGCTGGATCGGACACTTTAAATGCAGAGGCTACAATCACTAAAAGATGTAATTATTCAATAGTTTTAAGAAACTATAAAAGTGGAGGTCCAAATTTTCCTGGTTGGGGAACTGGTCAACCCTTTCCTAACGATTATAACTATGTTGATTTTTATAGAAATGGTGCGCTAACTGGGTATTTTACCATGGGAAGCGGTGGACAAAATGCAACAGACACATTCCCTCTTCCTCTTGTTGATGGTGATTTAATTGAAACTGATTTTAGTGGTTATGGAGCAGGAGGACCATCAGGTACAGAATGTTACTATTATATTTATGATAGCCAAATGAATTTAGTTGCTTCAACAGCATATGGACCAACACCAAGTAGTTTTTGGAATACAATAGATGTTAACATTACTAATGGAGGTACAGGCTATAATATTCCGCCTTGGAATGCTGTTAATCCACAACCTACATGCTCATTAGTAGGAGGAGGAGGAACATATACGTCCTGTATTGTTAATGGAGTAAATTGGCCAAACGGAAATATTAGTTCTATTACAGTTAATGGTGCAATTGGATATACGTCTACTCCCACTTTAATTATTAACGGAACTAATACGACACCCGCTATTGCAAGTGCTCAATTAAATAGTGGAGCAAATCCGACAATAGGACCTGGAATAACAGTTTCATGTCCTACTTCTAATACATATACTTACGCATGGACAAATATCTCAACTTCACCACCAAGTACAACCGGTCTATCAAATCCCAATATATCAAATCCTGTTTCTACTGTAGCAGTACCAACTCAGTACCAAGTAATTGCCAGCGACAATAATAACCCCCAATGTGTTGCAGTAGATACTGTTTCAGTTTTGGGTAATCCAGGAAATGGGAATTTTGATGTTGCTTTGACTAGCTCAAACACTATTTGTAATGACGGAAATCCTTTTAATATTAACTTTCAAATTACATCTAACAGTATTCCACAAATCAATTCTGGAATTTTTACATTTGATTTAGAAGACGGTAGCGGAAATATTATTGCAAGTGGCATTCCTTTTGATGCTTCAATGCTTCCATTTAACGGATTTGTACCATCAACAGCTCTTCCAAACCCCTTAGCAGCTGGAACATACGATTTTGTGATTACAAATGTTCAAGATGCAACTCCATGTCCTATTGCTATAAATTCTGGCACAATAAGCATTACAGTTAACAACCCTCTTCCAATAGGAAATCCCCCTAATAATCCAATTCAGCTATGTACATCAAGTCCATTAACTGATACATTATGGAATAGCTGGAGTGTTTTTCCAGATCAAAATGGCACATGGGATTATCTTGGTGTAACACCAGTTGGTATTGCAGGAACTTTACCATTTAATAATTTTCAATATTCACTTGATCCAGGTAATTGTGGTTTTGGAAATCATATTTTTCAATACCAACTTCCAACGGTTAGTGGATGTCCTACACCTAGCCCTACACTTATTAATATTAATATAACCTCAGCACCTGATGCTGGCGTATTACCAAATAATATTCCCCCAATTTGTATTAATGACCCTGGTCTACCTCTAAACCTAAATAGTTTATTTACCACAGCTCCAGTTCCATTCTCAACAACTTATTGGACAGATGTTACAAATAATGTTCCTGGAATCCCAATTAATTACTTGTTTACTCCTACAAGTGCAGGAAATTATACCTTAAGATATACTGCACCATTAACTGGAAATTGCCCAGCTGATTATGAAGAAGTTGAAGTAGTTATATATGATATTCCTAACGCAATAATTAGCTCTGATGATGCTGATAATCAAATATGTGAAGGAGATAATATAAAACTAACTTTCAATATTAACAATGGTACACCTAACTACAATGTAAATTTTATTGATCCAAATGGAATATCAAACAATGTTACTCTAAATGCCGCTGGAAATGATGTAACTACAAATTTACCCATAGAAATCTATCCTAATATTGGATCTAATCAATATACATTAATAAACATAACTGATAATAATTCTTGTTCAAATAATTCTCAAAACAATGTAGTAATTAATGTTATTCAGGCTCCTGATGCTGGAAATCCTACAATTAATACAATATGTTCAGATAATTTTACAACATGGGATTTAAATTCTGCTCCTTTATTTACAGGAGGAGATTTAAATGGATCTTGGACTTACCAAGGAACAGTTCCACCAACACCTATTCCATTTGGTACTTTTCAAGCATGGGATCCGATACTTAATAACCCTATCGATCCATTTGGCACATATAGATATACTGTAAGTGAAATTACAGGAACATGTGCTGACGCATGGCAAGAAATTACAATTAATAGTGAACAAGCACCAAATACTGGTAATGCTACTAATGATAATATTTGCTTGAATAATTTTAGTGCTGTTTCACTATATAATTTAAATAATCTACTTGATGGAACACAGGATTTAGGAGGAAGCTGGTTTTTCAATGGAAACTTAATCCCAACTGGTACAATAGATCCAAATGATCCACAGTTTAACATTGGAAACATAGGTAATATTTTTAGTTATCAAATTACACCTAATCCATTAATTTCTGTATGTACAAATAATGGGTCATTACCTTATGAAACACAATCTACACTTATTATTCATCCTACTCCAGTAATGGACCCTAATACTTTTATAAACAACCCTCCTTTACCAGCATCTGTACCTCAGGGTAATTTTACTACAATTACAATTGATATGCTTGTAGGTACTCCACCATTCAATATCATTGTGAATGGAAATGAAACTCCTACAGCAAGTTCAAGTAATTTTAATATTTTAGGTATGACGGGTACTGGTATATTAACCCCCAATTACGATATTAATACAAATCCTGTAACAATATCTGTAGATCAAATAACTGATAACAATGGTTGTATAATTAATCCAAATATCAATACTGATATTTTCGTAGAACCTTGGCCACTTATTTCTGCTAATACTGCTCCAGTAGTATGTGAAGAAAATGGAGCTCTAGATTTAGTTCTACAAGCAATACAAGGTGCAGTTCCTCTTACAGTTTATTGGGAAATCAATGGAGTACCGCAAGCAAATGCTCAAATAAATTCATTAAACACACCAACATTATTCCCAATGCTTATTCCTGCAGATTTAAATAGGATTGCACCAGGACCTGTAAATAGTATAGTAATAACAAGTATTATTGATGCTCAAGGAAATTTATGTCCACCAAGCTTGTTGCCAACAAATTTATCTCCAATTGAAGTTATTGTCAATCCAAGTCCTGAAATATCATTATTTAATGTTTTAGATTCTGAAATATGTGAAGGTGAAGATGCAGTGTTAGAATTTAATTTTATCAAAGGAACACCTCCTTTTAACATCAGTCTTAACGGATTTGGTATAGCACCACTTACTGGAACTACAAATCAAACACATACTGTTACGCCGCAACTAACAGCTAGTCTAACTCCTTATAATTATCTTGTTACTTACTGCCAGGATAATAATGGTTGTATAAGCACCAACATACCTCCTTCTATTGATATTACTGTTAACCCAACTCCTGAAGCATCTATATTTTCATTTGTTCCTAATGATATTTGTGAGGGTCAAAGTAAAAACTTAACTATATCTATAAATTCAAGTATATTAGCTGTTCCACCTATTTATACTATTGAAATTAATAATGGTTTAATAACAAAAGATATTGATCAAAATGGAAATATTGTGAATGGCATTGGCTCTGGATCTCCTATTTTTGTAAATCCATTTAACACTACTACATATAATATTACAAACTTTTATGACCCTATCACATCATGTGGATCAATTTCTCCCATAAATAATAGCGTTATCTTAAATGTAAATGAAAATCCTCAAGTAGAAATACCAAACACTTCTGACACTTCTGAAATATGCGCTGGAGAAAATTCATATATTAGTTTTATATTTACAAAGGGAACATCTCCTTGGACAATTGATTATAATAATAATAGCGTTCCTGTTTCTCTTGGACCTTGGAGCGATACAACTACTATTAAACAAGTGCTAACATCTACAACAAACTATGATTTTGTTAGAGTTACTGATGCTGAAGGTTGCTATACAGATTTGTTTGATAATTTTAATATTGTTGTTAATCCTCTTCCTATAGCATCTTTAGATGCTGAAAATAGATATATTTGCGATAATCCAAATAGTAATGCAACATTAAAATTTGAAGTTTACTCCGGTACTCTTCCTTATAAAATTTATTATAACGTTAATCTTGATAACACACAGATACCCGATTCAGTTGGAAATCTTCATACATTAGATACAAATATTACAGGAAATTATAAAATTTTAGATGTAATTGACAGTAAGGGATGCCGCGCAATACAAAAAGGAGAAGAAATTAAAATCTTTGTTAATCCTCTTCCTATCGCTAATTTTATAGCACATAAACAACCAACAGATATAAATGATCCGTATATTAGTTTTGTTAATTTATCTAAAAATAATGCGAATTCTGAATTAAATGATAATCTATCATATTATTGGCAAAGTACAAATTTAGACCCATCGTATCCTGAAATATGGGATAAATCAACTTCATCATACGCAACATTTGAACATGTTTATCCTGGCGTAGTTGACACACATTATGTTACTCTAACTGTTACTTCTGATAGTGGATGCGTTTCCACACATATTGATACAGTAATCATAGATCCAGGATTTAAAATTTTTGTACCTGATGCATTTACTCCGGACAATGATTTATATAATGATCATTTTTTACCTGTAGTAAATGGTATTCAAGATTATAATTTAACAATTTACGACAGATATGGAAATCAAGTTTTTGAAACTAGTGATTATATTACACAAAATTGTCCCAGAGGTTGTGATTTTACTGAACTAGACAATGAAATTAAATCTTGTGTTGAAGGGTGTAGTTCTGCATGGGACGGTAAAATAAATGGTGATTTTTCTCCCATAGGAAACTTTATTTATAATATTGTTCTAACTGACTTAAATGGTAAAGTGAGGAAGTTTTCTGGTGGCATCACTTTAATTAGATAAGTAATTTTAATTTTTTATAAAATATTAGCTAATGAAACAAGTGTTTACATTATACTTTCTTTTTTGTGCATCAGTTATTGTTGCACAAAATACCACATGTAACACAGCAGATCCCTTTTGTACTGGAACTAATTATTCCTTTCCTGCTTCAACTAATGCTCCTGCACCCACTGGAGCATATTTTGATTGCTTAGGAACTCAACCAAATCCTGCTTTTTATTTTTTAGAAATTGATAATCCAGGAAATATAACTATTAATATTCAGGGACTAAGTGTTAATGGAGGAACAAATGATATCGATTTTATTTGTTGGGGTCCATTTACCAATCCTAACACTATGTGTAATCAGCTAACAGCTGGAAATGTAGAGGATTGTAGTTATTCCGCAACGTGGAACGAATTTTGTAATATTACAGGTGCTTCTTCAGGAGATTATTTCGTATTATTAATAACAAACTATTCTAATCAAGCCTGCAATATTAACTTTCAACAAACATCAGGTAATGCAACGACTAACTGCTGCATATTAGGAGGAAATGCTGGAGGAGATAATAATATAACAAACTGTGAAGATGCGCTACAATTTGACATGTTTAGTCAATTAACAGGAAATCCAGATCCTGGTGGTACTTGGTACAATCCTACAAATTTAGCTGTTTCAAATATTTTTAATCCTTCAGTTTCACAATCTGGAGTGTATAGTTATATTGTTCCTGGATCTTCTAGTTCTTGTCCTGATGACACTGCATTTTTAACAATTAATATTAATTCTTTACCTAATGTTTCATTATTACCATTTGCTGATTTATGTGATAATGAGCAAAGTATAAATTTAAACTCTGGAACACCAATTGGAGGTACTTATACTGTTAATGGAAACATATCTAATACATTTACACCATCCCCTTTAAATATTGGTATAAATAATATTACATACAGTTACACAGATATAAATGGTTGTTCATCATCAATTTCACAAAGCATAACTGTTAACGAAACTCCTTCTATATTAGCAACTACTACCAACCCAAGTTGCAATGGATATTCTGATGGATCAGCAGTAATTAATATAAGTGGAGGTACACCTTCATATAGTACAAATTGGTTTGGATTTAACTCTACACAACTTTCAGCTGGAACATATTCATATACAGTTACCGATCAAAATAATTGTACTTATATTGATAGTATAATTATTTATGAACCTTCAGGAATTACTTCAACCATAACTCATACTGACGTTCTTTGTTTTGGTGACAATAATGGAACTGCTTTATTATCTCTACAAGGATCTGCTCCAGCAGGAACTACATCAGTACTAACCTATTGCACTTCCCAACCAGGATCAAATATTACAACAAATATTGAAAATGTTGAACTAATTGGAGATATGTTTAGTATATCTAATAATACTAGCGGTATTTGTGATAGTTATGAGGATTATACCAATTTATTTGCTGACATAACACAGGGTCAAAATTATACACTAAATGTAACCCTTGGTGATTGTTCACCAAACAACTATCCTTCTGGCGCAAAAATATTTATTGACTGGAACATTGATGGAGATTTTAATGATATTGGAGAGCATGTTGGAACAATTCCAAATACACCAGCTTCTTTCTTTTCAATACCTATAACAGTTCCATTTAATGGATTTGGAGCTACAAGAATGAGGATTGTATCACAATTTTTAAATAATCTTAGCGTCGATTCAATTGGTCCATGTGATGTAGGACTATTTTCAAATCCAAACTATCAACAACCTTGGTTTGGAGCTACAGAAGATTATTCTATTGTGATTAATAGTTCAACAGTAAATTCTACATACATATGGTCAAACGGACTCACATCTGATAGTATCTATGGCCTTAGCGCTGGCAATTATACAGTCACAATCACTGATAATTTTGGATGCATAACAACTGATTCAGTAAATATTATTCAACCAACAGCATTAAATGTAAATTATACAACTTCTAATCCTACATGTCATAATGGAAATAATGGAGATATTACAATAAATATTAGCGGGGGAATTAGTGATTATACTGTAAATTTAATTACGTTTAATCAAATCCTAACAAACGGCAACAGTACATATAATTCACCTCAAACTCTATCATCTGGAAACTATACGTTTAGCGTGTTAGATTCAAATAATTGTATACTTGTAGATTCATTCACAATTATTAATCCTCAGCAAATAATTTCAAATATAACAGCTACAAATTGTGATAGTTATTCATGGAACGGAGTGACTTACTACTCTAATACCTTGATCTCAAACACATTTACCTCTTCTAATGGATGTGACAGTATTGTTGAATTAAATCTATCAATTAATAATAGTAGTTCAGGAACAACAACAATATCAACTTGTGATAGTTACTTATGGGATAATTTAGTTTATAATTTGACCGGAATATATACAAACACATATACTAACGTTGTAGGGTGTGACTCGATTCATACATTAGATTTAACTATTAATAATAGTTCATCAACACAAAGCACCGTACTTGCATGTGATAGCTTTTTATGGGACGGAATATCATATACATCTTCTGGAACATATACAAACACGTATACTAACGTTGCAGGTTGTGACTCGGTTCATATATTAAATTTAACTATTAATAATAGCTCATCAACACAAAGCACCGTACTTGCATGTGATAGCTTTTTATGGGACGGAATATCATATACATCTTCTGGAATATATACAAACACGTACACTAACGTTGCAGGTTGTGACTCGATTCATACATTAGATTTGACTATCAATAATAGTTCATTAGGACAAAGTCTAATTACTACATGTAATAGTTATAGCTGGGACGGAATATTATATACATCTTCTGGAACATATACAAATACATATACTAACGCTGCTGGTTGTGACAGTACACATAATTTATATCTTACAATAGATCCGTTCTATTCTGGTGATTCTACATATAGTTCAGTAACAGCCTGTAATAATTTTTCATGGAATTTAGTAACATATAGCTCAAGTGGTGTGTATTCTAATACATATACAAATATGTCTGGTTGTGACTCGGTTCATACATTAAATTTAACTATTAATAATAGTAATACTGGACAAACTTCTATTACATCTTGTGACAATTACACCTGGGATAATGTAGTATATACATCATCAGGAACTTACACTAATTTATATTCAAATTCCTCTGGTTGTGATAGCTCACACACATTAATTTTGACAATTAATAATAGTACATCAGGTCAAAATACTACTGAGGTATGTTATAGTTACACATGGAATAATCAAATATATTATAGTAGTGGAAATTATTCATATACATACAATGGCGGAGGTGTGAATGGATGTGATTCAACACACACATTAAATTTAATTATTAATGATAATTATTTTATTTATGATTCTATTTATACATGCTATGATTATACATGGAATAATAATACATATACCAATTCTGGTTTATATTACGACACCTTACTTTCAGTAAGTGGATGTGATAGTATAGTTGGTATTTATCTTGTTATTTCTGATACAACTTATAATACATATAATATTAATGCATGTGATAATTATTTTTGGAGTTTAAATAACACATCTTACCAAAATAGCGGTATTTATACCAACTATTCCGTAAACAATATAGGATGTGTGCATATTGACTCACTAATATTAAATTTATCAACAAGTAGTAACAGTAATAGCAATATAACAGAATGTGATTCATTTTTATGGAATAACTCTTTGTATACTATGTCTGGAACATACAGTTCCTCATTTATAAATAGCCAAGGTTGTGATAGTATTGCTACACTAAATTTAACAATTGACTACAGTAATAATCTAACTATTAATATTTCTGAGTGTGATGAATATATATGGAATAATATTAATTATAATGTAAGTGGCAATTATCTTCAAACTTTCATAAACCAATTTGGCTGTGATAGTACTGTAAATTTAAACTTGACTATTGTTAATGGAACACAAGATCTGTCAGTATCAATTTTAAAACAAGATGTAAGTTGTTTTAATTATAGCGACGGAAATATAAAATTATTTGTTTCAGGAGGAATTCCACCATACAACTATAGTTGGAGCAATGGTCAAACTACTAATGATATTTTTAACTTAAATGCAGATCAATATAGTTTTATTATTACCGACTCAATTGGATGTAAATTTGACAGTACAATAATTGTAAATGAGCCAACTCAAATACAGAGTTATTTTAGCCTGGAAAATGATTCTATATGTAGATATGAAGATACAAAGCTTGAAATATATATAAATAATCCACAACATAACTATTACACAGTTAATATTGAAGATTCAATATTAAAATCATTTGTAATAGATTCTACGGGTTTTTTATTAATTGAAAAAACTCCAATTTTCCTATCCCCTAATTTCAATACAAACATTGTAATCAAAGAAATTATTGATGAATCTGGTTGTACTAATATAATAAACGATACCCTTCCATTGACTATTAATCAATTACCATCACTGAATTTACAATTAACTGATCAATGTTTTGGTGATGAATCGTTTGATTTTCCAGTTAACTTAATAAATGAAGGTACTCCTGCAGGTGGTGATTACTACATTAATAACATATTTTTATCGTTCTTTGATGTACAAAATTTACCTGTTGGCGAGTATAATATTAGATATGATTATACTGATACGATAACAAGATGTTCAAATTTTATTGAAAATAAAATAAATATTTATCCAAAACCAAAAGCTCATTTTGATTTTAGTCCTCAACCAGCATTTATTAACGATCCAGAAATTTTATTTGCAGACAAAAGTATTGGAATGTATTACGCTAACTGGAATTTAGGAGATGGTAGCGTTGTTTATGATAGTTCAAAATTTTCATATCAATATAATGACACAGGTCAATATATTATTACATATACTATTTTAAATGAGTTCCTCTGCGCAGATTCAATAACTGATAGTTTAAAAATCCTACCAAACTACGAAGTATTTATACCAAATTCATTTACACCAAACAATGATGGAAATAATGACTATTTTAAGCCAGAGATGATCAATAATGGATCGGTTAAAAAGTACAATATTATAATTTACAACAAATGGGGTGGAATAATCTTTAATGAAGAAAATATTGCTTGGAATGGGAAAAATAAAGATAAAACTTGTCCAATTGGTACATACTCATACAATATCACAATAGTTGATTTCAAAAACAAAATATATCAATATACTGGAACTGTACAATTATTAAAATGAAACATATTGTAGTTATTTCTGATACTCATGGAAATATTGATAAACGTTTTGTAAAATATTTAAAAAAAGCTGATGAAATATGGCATGCTGGAGATATAGGAAATCTTGAAACTTATAATAGTTTGATAAACTATTCTAAAGTAAAAGCAGTTTGGGGAAACATTGATGATCACAAGATTAGATCTGAACTAGAAAAAACTATTTTTTTTAATTGTGAAGAAAAAAAAATACTCATGACGCACATTGGAGGATCAAAAAAAAAGTATGATGATGAAATATTATTAAAGATTAAAAAAAACAAACCTGATATTCTTGTTACTGGACACTCTCATATTCTTAAGATTCATTATAATAGAAAAAATAAAATGTTATGTATAAATCCGGGAGCTGCAGGAAATTATGGAATACATTTTGTAAAAACCATTGTATGCTTTGATATTGATAAGGAAAAAATTAGAAATCTAAATATTATTGAATTAGCTAGAAATAAACTATCTAAGTCTATCAGCTGATTTAATTAATTTTTGATCTTTTTTTATAAGAAAATCTGATAGTAATAAAAACATAAAAGGAATTAACAACAAATAAAATCCTGTTTCAAACTTGTACTCTTGCTTGAATAAAACTACAATTAAAATTATACCTATTGTAATTATTAATCTTGAAAATGATATTAATAGTCTTTGCCTTTTTAGTTTTTTATATTGAAAAATAGAATATGTTGTTAAAAAAATTGATGTTAACATAATATATTTAATTAATGGGAAATTTTCAATGTACAATTTATCAACATTATTTATTAAAATTGGGAACTTTAAAATTATAATGACTAATGATATAATTGAAAATAACATTAAAATAGTTTGAAGTCTTTGTAGCATAGAAATAAAAATTAAATATGAATACAATGATATAATAAAAAATTGTATTATTGCATATATATCTTTTAAGAAATTACACCTACACTTTATATCAAAACCATTTCACACATTTCAAAAATGTGTTAATCAAAAAAAAAATAATGTACACACTAGAAGAACTAAACAACAAAAAGGTTGCAGACCTAAAAAAAATTGGTGAAAACCTTAGTATTCCAAAAGTTGAAAAATTAAAAAAACAAGAGCTTACATATGCTATTTTAGACCATCAAGCTGAAAATTCGAAAATAAAAGAAGAAATAAGAAAAGATGATTCTAAAAAAAAGAATGTAATAAGAAAACCTGATTCTAAAAAAAAGAATGAAGCAAGTAAAAAAGATACTACAAAAAAGAATGAAATAAGTAAAAATAATAACCAAAAAAACAATAATCAAACAAAACAAAACAATCAAAATAAGCCTATATCTAAATATGATTATGATTTTGATGGAATTATTGAAACCGAAGGTGTTATAGAAATCATGCCAGATGGATATGGCTTTATGAGATCAAGTGATTATCATTATTTAACATCTCCTGACGATGTTTATGTGTCTCATTCCCAAATAAAACTTTTTGGATTAATTACAGGTGATACGATCAATGGTACAGTACGTCCTCCCAAGACAGGTGAAAAATATTTTCCACTAATAAATGTTGAAAGGATTAATGGCTGTGATCCAAGAATTGTTCGAGATAGAATACCATTTCACCATTTAAAACCACTTTTTCCAAACGAAAAATTTAATTTACTAGGAAATGGTCATAATAATATAACAACAAGAATGTTGGATATATTTACTCCCATAGGTAAAGGACAAAGAGGTTTAATTGTAGCGCAACCAAAAACTGGAAAAACTGTTTTATTAAAAGACATTGCAAATGCGATTGCAGACAATCACCCTGAAGTTTATATGATAATACTATTAATTGATGAAAGACCTGAAGAAGTGACAGATATGGAAAGAAATGTTAATGCAGAAGTAATTGCCTCTACATTTGATGAGCCTGCAAGTAGACATGTAAAAGTAGCTGATATTGTTTTAGAAAAGGCTAAACGTATGGTTGAATGCGGTCATGATGTAGTAATTTTGCTTGATTCTATTACAAGATTAGCTAGAGCATATAATACTGTACAGCCTGCCTCTGGAAAAATACTCAGTGGAGGAGTAGATGCTAACGCATTACATAAGCCCAAAAGATTTTTCGGTGCAGCTAGAAAAATTGAAAAAGGAGGATCATTAACTATTTTAGCAACTGCTCTAACTGAAACTGGCAGCAAAATGGACGAAGTTATTTTTGAGGAATTTAAAGGTACTGGTAATATGGAATTACAACTTGATAGAAAAATCTCAAATAGAAGGATTTTCCCGTCTGTTGATTTAGTTTCATCAAGTACTAGAAGAGAAGATCTTTTAATAAAAACAGAACATATACAAAGAATTTGGGTTCTTAGAAATTATTTAGCAGATATGAACCCAGTTGAAGCAATTGAGTTTATGAAAGATAGATTAGAAAAAACTCAAGATAATAATGAGTTTCTAATTACAATGAATGGATAAATTGCTACTTTCTAAAAATTGCATAAATAGATGAGCCAGTTCCTGACATAGAGCAATACAATGCACCCTCTTCAATAATTTTTTCTTTCTTTTCTCTTAATTCAGGATATAGCAGAAAAATAGATTCTTCAAATTTATTAGATATATTTTTTTGCCAAGTATTGATAGGCTTTTTGATATTAAATCGCAACTTACTGTCTTCAAAGCTTTTAATTAGTGAATAAGCTTTTGCAGTGCTAACTTGAATATCACTGCAATATACTTTAATTTCATATGAATCTAAATTAAGTGTTATATTATTTAATTTTTCACCAATTCCCTCAACTAACATTGGTTTATTTTCTATAAAAAAAGGACAATCTGCTCCAATCATCAAAGCATAAGATTTCAACTGTTGGTGTGTTAAATTTAAATTAAAAAGATCATTTAACATTTTTAATGTAAATGATGCATCAGAAGATCCTCCTCCAAGTCCCGAACAGATAGGAATTCGTTTATGTAAATGTATTTTTACATTAGGGATATCAAACTCTTTTTTAAATAAATTAAATGCTTTAACACAAATATTATTATTTATAATTTTTTTTCCTGAAGATGAAAAAAGAAAATTATTTGATTTTTTTATTTCAAGAATATCAGTAAATGACATAACAGGATAAAATATTGAAGAAATATTGTGATAACCATCATCTCTTCTGTTTAAAATATCTAATCCGATGTTTATTTTAGCGTTTGGATATGAAATCATTAAATAGTTTTCAACAACAAAAATAATCATCTATTAATTTATATGTAATGAATAATCATTTTATTTAAATTTGTTAATAAAAAGTATGGAATATCTTGATTTCGAAAAACCTGTTGAAGAACTTATTGAAAAGTTCAAAAAAGCTAAAGAACTAGGTGAAGATAATTCAGTAGACATTAGCAAAACACTTGAAGATTTAGACAAACAAATAATAAAAAAAAGAGAAGAGATATATAATAATCTCACTCCATGGCAAAAAGTTCAAATATCTAGACACCCCCAAAGACCTTATGCTTTAGATTATATTCAAGCATTATCTAAAGGTGAATTTATTGAACTTCATGGTGATAGAAATATAAAGGACGATAAAGCTATGATTGGTGGTTGGGGTATAGTTGGTGAACATGGTGTAATGTTTATTGGTCAACAAAAAGGAAGAAATACTAAAGAAAGACAATATAGAAACTTTGGAATGGCCTCCCCAGATGGATATAGAAAAGCTTTACGTTTAATGAAATTAGCGGAAAAATTTAATAAACCAATTATTTGTCTTATTGATACCCCAGGAGCTTTTCCAGGTTTGGAAGCTGAACAAAGAGGTCAAGGAGAAGCTATTGCTAGAAACATATTAGAAATGACAAGGATTAAAGTTCCTATTATTGTAGTTATAATTGGTGAGGGAGCTTCCGGAGGAGCTCTAGGTATTGGTGTTGGTGATAAAATACTAATGTTAAATAACTCATGGTATTCTGTTATTTCTCCTGAAAATTGCTCAACAATTTTATGGGGAAGTTGGGAGTTTAAAGAAACTGCAGCAAAATCTTTAAAATTAACAGCAACTGACATGAGTAATTTAGGACTTGTTGATGAAATTATTGAAGAACCCTTGGGAGGAGCTCACACTTTTCCAGAGAAAACATATCAAAAAGTCAAAAAAACTATCTTAAAATCAATTGATGATCTTAAGAAAATAGAAAAAGAAAAATTAATTTTTAACAGAATGGAAAAATTCTCCAAAATGGGTTTTGTAAAAGAATAATATGGTAAAAAAAATTGGAAAAAGAGTATTAAAAGCAACATCAACAAATAAAGTAGATGGAAAACTTCAACCTCAAGCAATCGACTTAGAACGTGCTGTCTTGGGTGCTTTAATGATTGATAACGAATCCTTATCAGATACAATTGACTCACTTCACTCAGAATATTTTTATAAAAGAGAACACCAAAAAATATTTGAAGCAATAGTTAAATTATTTAATAACACACAGCCTATTGATATTTTAACTGTCACTGAAGAGTTAAAAAAAATGGGTGAAATAGATTTTGTTGGAGGTTTAAGTTATATTTCGGAATTAACAAATAATATTGCTTCGGCTTCAAATACAGAATTTCATGCTAGAATTATTGCTGAAAAATTTATTAAACGATCATTAATTAGTATTTCAAATAACATAATTAATGATGCTTTTAATGAATCTGTAGATATTTTTGATTTATTAAGTAGTGCTGAAGAAAAACTCTTTACTGTAACAGAGGGAACCTTACGTAAAAGTTATGATAAAATGAGTGTTTTAATAAAAGGAGCTTTAGAAAATATTGAGATACTTAGAAACAAAGAAGATACCCTAAGTGGAATACCAACAGGTTTTTCTAATTTAGATAGAGTTACTTCAGGATGGCAGGCATCTGATTTAATAATTATTGCAGCACGTCCTGGAATGGGTAAAACAGCTTTTGCTCTTTCTATGGCAAGAAATATTGCAATAGACTATAAAAAAGCAGTTGGCTTTTTTTCATTAGAAATGTCATCTGAACAATTAGTAAATAGACTGATCGCAAGTGAAGCGCAACTAGGAGCTAATAAGCTTAGGAAAGGAGATTTAGCTGATCATGAAATGATCCAACTTCATGAAAAAATTAAATATCTTTCAGAGGCACCAATATTTATTGATGATACTCCCGCATTAACTATTTTTGAATTAAGAGCTAAAGCTCGGAGGTTAGTTAAAAATCATAATGTTGGAATCCTAATAATTGACTATTTGCAGCTAATGCATGCAGGCGGAAATGCTGGAAATAGAGAACAAGAAATTTCTACAATATCAAGATCGTTAAAAGGAATATCAAAAGAATTAAAAATTCCAGTAATTGCACTATCTCAAGTTAATAGAGGTGTTGAAAGTAGATCAGGTGTTGGTAGTAAAAGACCTATGTTGTCTGACTTAAGAGAGTCTGGAGCTATAGAACAGGATGCGGATATTGTAACTTTTATATATAGACCTGAATACTATAAAATTTTTGAATGGGATAACGGAGATGATTCTAGAGGTCAAGCTGAGATTATGATCGCTAAACATCGAAATGGTTCTTTAGCAAACATAAGACTAAAATTTACAGCTGAATTTGCCAAATTCAGCAATTTAGATTACATGGATGAAGGAAATGATAATGACGAAAATTCTTCAATGATTTCTATCTCATCAAGTATGAACCAAGATGAAAATGATGAGCCTTTTTAAAATTAAAAAAATAATCTTTTATATATTATTTTTATCTTTTTACCAAGCAAATAGTTCATACATATTAATACCAATGAATAATGATCAAAAAAATCATCTTAAAGCATATGGTATTGCATACAAAACTATTGCAAATGACATATACGTTAATTGGCTTTTAAATTATGAAGGTGGTAGTTTTTTAATAAAATATAACACATTAACTGAAAAAGAATGTAATATAAGAGGTGTTACATACGATGTTATAGCAGACTTAAAAGCAAATCAAATTTTAAATGACATTAGTTCTCCAGAAAAAAATCAAGATATTGTTAGATTAGAGAAAGTTCCAAAAATTGCAATTTATTCTCCAAAAAACAAACAACCATGGGATGATGCTGTAACACTAGCACTTACATATGCAGAAATTCCATATGATGTAATATATGATACTGAAGTATTAAATAATTTACTACCAATTTACGACTGGCTTCATCTTCATCATGAAGATTTTACTGGACAGTATGGTAAATTTTATGCTTCATATAAAAATGCTTCTTGGTATAAAGAACAAAAAAAAGAATCTGAAAAACTAGCTAAAAAATTAGGCTTTAATAAAGTTTCAAAACAAAAGCTTGCGGTTGCAAAAAAAATAAAGGAATATATAATATCTGGCGGCTTTCTATTTGCAATGTGTTCTGCAACAGATAGTTATGATATTGCACTAGCTGCTTCAGAAACAGATATTTGTAGTCAAATGTTTGATAGTGATCCTAGTGATGCGTTCGCAGATGAAAAACTAGATTTTGATAAAACATTAGCATTTACAAATTTTACATTAATTAAAAATCCAAATATTTATGAATTTTCATCAATCGATGCTACAAGAAGTAGAAGAATATCTCCAAAAGTTGATTTTTTTACTTTATTTGATTTTTCTGCAAAATGGGATCCAATACCAACTATGTTATGTCAAAATCATGAAAAAGTAATAAAAGGATTTATGGGGCAAACAACTTCTTTTAAAAACAAGTATATCAAGAAAGATGTTATTATAATGGGAGAAACAAAATCAATAAATGAATCCAGATATATACATGGTAAACTTGGAAATGGAACTTGGACATTTTACGGAGGACATGACCCTGAAGATTATCAACACAGAGTTGGTGATCCAAAAACAGACTTATCATTGCACCCTAACTCTGCAGGATATAGATTAATTTTAAACAACATATTATTTCCAGCAGCTAAAAAAAAGAAACTTAAAACTTAATCAATTCATTAATAAAACATCTTCATCTGAATACCATTGCTGATACTTTTTAGAATATAGTTTTTCTATAGAATTTCGTTTAATTTTCATAGTAGGAGTTAATAACTTATTTTCGACGGTCCAATCTTCCTGCATTACAACAATATTATTAATCCTTTCGTGTTTATCTAGTTTTGAGTTAAGCTGAATTAAATTTGATTTAAGATCGATAAGTAGCGCCTGTGAATTTTCGTTCTTACCATTTTCAGATAAATTTACGAGTGCTATCGGCTGAGGTAAACCATTTCCAACAACACATACCTGTTCAATATATTTATTTTCTGAAATTAGCATTTCAATTGGTGATGGAGCAACGTATTTACCCTTGCTTGTTTTGAATAAGTCCTTAACTCTACCAGTTATTTTCAAAAAACCTTCTTCATCAATTTCACCCTCATCACCTGTATGTAGCCAGCCATTTTTTATTGTTTTATTTGTTTCCTCTTGATTTTTATAATATCCATCCATCAAAGCATCGTGCTTTATCAATATTTCCTTTTTCTCAGATAATTTAACTTCACATAATGGTAAAGCTTTACCAACATAGCCAATTTGAATATTATCATTGTAGGTAACATGTGAGTAACAAGTGTTCTCAGTCATAGCATATGCTTCTTGAATATTAATATCTAATTTAGAAAACCACTTAATTAATGAAACTGGTGTCGGCGCAGCACCCGTAAAAATGTTTTTTGCTTTAGATAAACCTAAACCTTTTTTTATTTTTCTTTTAATTATTATAGATAAAATTGGAATTTTTAGTAATACATCTAATTTATTTTGAGGCAATTTTAATAAAATTCCTTGCTGAAACTTTGCCCATATTCTTGGAACACCTAAAAAAACAGTAGGTGACGAATCTGATAAGTTTTTTGAAAAGGTATCAATGCTTTCAGCAAAATATACTCTTCCTCCGGTATATAAACTTCCCATTTCTACAAGTAGTCTTTCAGCAATATGACAAATTGGTAAATATGAAAAAAATATTTCAGTGGAAAGGTTTAATGTCTTTACAGCATTTGTTGCAGCAAAACCTAAGTTAAAAAATTTATGCATAACTCCTTTAGGTTCACCAGTTGTTCCCGATGTGTAAATTATTGTCGCTAGCTCTTGTGAATCTCTAATTGGATTATCTTCAATTGGATTAATATTTTTAATTAAATCATCCCAAACTGGATAGTTTTCAGAATAAAAAGGGTACGTAATACATTTTATATGTTCATCAACACCATCCTTCATTTGATCATAATTATCTAACTTTCCAACAAATAATAGCTTAGTTTCACTATGATCTAATATATTTCTTAATGTTTTAGAATTAAGATTTGGATATAGTGGTACTGAAATATGACCACTCATCATAATAGCTAAATCACTCATGAT
>Ga0208130_1000529_pt1 | contig 19955 bp, 22 predicted proteins | sample ETNtaG_31_FD_185771 | JGI IMG/M metagenome (GOLD analysis project Ga0208130, IMG submission 185771) | Marine microbial and viral communities from oxygen minimum zone, Eastern Pacific Ocean - ETNP201310SV78 (SPAdes) (version 2) | ecosystem: Environmental > Aquatic > Marine > Oceanic ...
GAACCATGGCCCAATACAAGTGAGGTTTTTGCACTTACTGTTAACGGGGTCAGCGTTCCTTTGCTTTTGATTGCGATTATGACTTTTATACTCATTACAAGTAGCGGCACTATGGCGATGGCTGTAAGAAGTGGTTATCAGAAAAAAAGAAAACAGGCAGCAGCATTATTATATTTAACTGCTATTCTTGGAATGTCATTTGTTGGCATGCAAGCTTTTGAATGGAGTAAACTAATTGAAGAAGGGATTCGACCTTGGGAGAATCCATTTGGCGCTAGACAATTTGGGTCTATTTTCTTCATGGTAACTGGTTTCCATGGTTTTCATGTTTCCGTTGGAGTTATTTTCTTATTTATAACTGCCCGAAAAGTTGCACGTGGTGACTATGACACAGGTAGAAGAGGTTTCTTTACCTGGCAGAAGGGTCGTTATGAAATTATTGAAACAATGGGCTTATATTGGCACTTTGTTGATTTAGTATGGGTTTTCATTTTTGCATTTTTCTATTTATGGTGAGGTAAATTATGGCTGAAGAAGGTCAAGAGCATCCAATTAGCACATACCTATGGGTATGGTTATTACTTTTTGTTTTAAGTGCATTTTCATATGCAGTTGATTATATAGGATTTCAGGGTTTTACTCGCTGGAGTTTAGTTCTTCTCTTTATGTTCCTGAAGGCATATTTTATTTGTGCTGTTTTTATGCATATGGTCTGGGAGAGAATGGCTTTAGTGCTTGGCCTTTTTATACCTACATTTGCAATTGTTGTTTTTATCGGAATAATGGGTTTTGAGTCTGATTATACTCAGCTTTCAAGAAAGGTTTTCTTTGATACGGGTAAGCCTCCAACAGTTTATGCTGTTCCTCATGCCAAGACTCACTCTAAAGATCATTCAGAAGAAGATGCTCATTAATTTTTGAAATTATGCTAAAATTAATTTTTTCATATTTTTTTTTCATCGTATTTTCATTGCCTGTATCTGCAGAAAACTCATTTATTACCAAAATTGAGAGTTTAGCCGAGAGAGGCTTTGCGGATGCTCAATACAATCTAGCGAGAATGTATGCTAACGGTGAGTCTATAGATCAAGATTTTATTTCTGCAGAATTTTGGTTTAGAAAATCAGCTGAGCAAGGAAATATTGATGCTCAATATCAGCTAGGTAGAATGTATGACTCAGGTCTTGGCGTTGCTATAAATAAAAAAGAAGCATTCAAATGGTATTCACTATCTGCAGAGCAAGGAAGCATTGAGGCACAATATAATTTAGGTTTAGCATATCGTTTTGGTGTTGGTGTTGAACAAAATTTTACAAAATCACTAAAATGGTACAAGGAGTCCGCCTCAAAAGGACACAGTGGAGCTCAATATAATTTAAATTTACTATTTGAAGAAGGTTTGGCTACAAGAAAAGATATATCAGATGCAATTAAATGGTATAGATGTGGAAGATAAGCCTTGAAGTCAATAATCATCATTACTATAATTTTTTTTATAACACTTATTATGACACTAATTTACTTTAATATTGGTTAAAAGAATTTTTATTTAGTTAACTTTGGAATAAAAAAACGCCTATCCAAAATATTAAACCTGTGACTATAAGAATAATAGAAAATTTCATTTTACAAATTGGTGGAGCTAAGCGGGTTCGAACCGCTGACCTCTTGCATGCCATGCAAGCGCTCTCCCAGCTGAGCTATAGCCCCATCTTTAATCATCATTATTTTCGCTTGGAACTGTCTTAATTACATCAGAGACATCATCATCTTCGTTAATAAAATCATCGTCATCTTCATCTTCTAGGTCATCAAGATCGTCAGCATCAAATTCATTAATTTCATCATCAGTTTCACTATCAATGACCTCATCATCAGTTGAGTTTTCAAGGTCTGGAATTGCTTCTTCGTCAATTTCTGGGATTATGTCTTCATCATCAGATTCAATTACATCGTCAATTTCTTTTATATTTTCATCTGTACTCTCTACTTCACTTTCGTTTACTTCAGTTTCAAGAGTACTTACTTCTGTTTTTTCTTTTTCTAAATCTTCAATATTTATTTCATTCAATATTTCACCTGTATAAGGACTAACTACAGGATCCTTATTTAAGTCATAGAATTTTTTTCCCGTTGTAGGGCAAACTCTCTTCTTACCTAATTTATCTTTACTCATCTTTATCCTTATAAAATTATTTATCTCCATTGCCATGAAGAAACAATAGTGTCAAAACCAAAAAAAGTTTTTTTCTTATAATATGTCTGCTAAACCTTAATTAACAATGAATCAAGATCAAAAAAATAATATGTCAGGCTCAAGTCTTTTTTCAAGTAAAAGTTCTGGCTTAAGCGGAGAAATTATTATACCCGGAGATAAGTCTATTTCTCATAGGTGTATTATATTATCTTCTTTGGCAATTGGTGAGAGTAAAATAACTGGTTTGCTTGATAGCTCGGATGTTAATTGCACAATAAATTCTATGAAATCTCTTGGTTCATGTATTGATTTTAATTCATCTGATGAATGTATTATAAACGGCATAGGCATTGGCAGCCTAAGACAGTCTGAAACACCCCTTGATTTCGGAAACTCTGGAACTGCTGCAAGGCTTATATTAGGACTTGTTTCAACCCACCCTATCGAAACTCGTTTTATTGGAGATGAGTCATTATCTCAAAGACCAATGAAAAGAGTTACAGAGCCCCTTATTGATTTTGGAGCAAATTTTAATTTGAGAAATTCAGAATTTCTTCCTATAGAGGTTAAAGGTACTGAATACCCTATTCCTATTACACATGAAATGAAAGTAGCCTCTGCACAAGTTAAATCAGCAATAATGTTTGCTGGTTTAAACACACCGGGCATAACTACCATAATAGAAAAAGAAAAAACAAGGGATCATACTGAAACTCTTTTTAAATACTATGGTTATGAAATTAACATAGAAGAAAAAGATGGTAAGAATTTTATAAGCTTTGAAGGACAGAAAGTTTTAAACCCAGTTAACATAAAAGTCCCAGGCGATCCATCTTCTGCGGCTTATCCTTTGGTTGCAGGACTAATTTGTAAGGATTCAAAAATTAAAATTAAGAGTGTTTTATTAAATCCAACTCGCGACGGTATATATAAATGTTTAGACGAGATGGGGGCAAATATAAGATACTCAAATAAAAAGAGTGAAGCTGGAGAAATAACTTATGATATGGAGGTTTCCTCAAGTACCTTGAATCCAATTGATGTTCCCGCTAGCAGAGCACCAAGCATGATTGATGATTATCCGATACTTGCTATAGCAGCTTCTATGGCTAATGGTACTTCTATATTTCGTGGTCTATCAGAATTAAAAGTTAAAGAAAGCGATAGATTGTTGGGTATTTATAATATTTTGTCTAAAAATGGAATTCATACAAGTATTGAAGATGATAATCTTATTATCAATGGAAATGTTGAAGGACCAAAAGGAGGTGCTTTAATTGAAACTAATTTAGATCATCGTATTGCAATGTCCTCAATTATATTAGGCATGGTATCAGATGAGCCAATAAAGGTTGATGATACCGAAACAATTAAGACTAGTTTTCCAGACTTTATAGAATTAATGAAAAAATTAGGGGCTAAATTAACGGCATAAAAATATGACTTTTATTGTTGCAATTGATGGTGGTGCTGGTTCAGGAAAAGGAACAATAGCAAGAGGTATTTCAAAGAAATTTAACTTTTCTTATTTTGATACAGGAATAATTTACAGAGGCTTAGCACTAAAAACTATAAGCAAGTATGGTGAGAATTTTACAGATTTAAATGCAGTCTCAGAGGCTAATAATTTTGATATTAATTCTGTAAATGATAGTGAAATTCGTAATCCAATAATTGATAAATATTCATCTATTATTGCTTCTATTCCAGATGTTAGAAAGATTGTAGTTAGCATTCAAAGAAATTTTAAAGAACAGTCAAAGGATCATAGAGGAATTGTTGTTGATGGAAGAGATATTGGCACCATTATTTTTCCAAATGCTAACCTTAAATTATTCATTTCTGCATCTTTAGAAGAGCGTGCAAAACGCAGATTCTCTGACTTTTTGGAAAAAAATCAGAAAATTTCTTATAATGATGTAATAAAACAATTGCAAAAAAGGGATCAAAGAGATAAGGAAAGAAGCGTTGCACCATTGGTTGCAGCAAAAGATGCTCATCTTATTGATACTACTGGTATTAATATAGAAGATACATTAGATATAGTTTCATCTTTAGTCATTAAAAAGTTTGATGATTATTGTGGTATTTTATAATTTAGGGAGATTAATATTTGTCAAATTTAGTTGATTCAGTTCCAGAAAGTTCTCAAGAGGAATTTTCAAAACTTCTTGAAGAGAGCTTTGTTTCAAACGCTTGTGAAGAAGGTCAGGTTATTAAAGGTACAGTTGTAGGAATAGAGTCCGATACAATAATAGTAGATGTAGGTATGAAGACTGAAGGTAGAATTCCGTCTGAAGAATTTTCCGCTTCAGGAAAAGACCACAATTTAGAAGTTGGTGATGAGGTTGATGTATATCTTGAACGAATAGAGAATGCTCTTGGTGATGCTGTACTTTCAAGAGAAAAAGCAAGAAGAGAAGAAATTTGGACAAATTTACTAGTTTCTCAAAAAGAAAATACAATTGTTGAAGGTGTTATCAATGGTAAAGTTAAAGGTGGCTTTACAGTTGATTTAGATGGCGCTCAAGCTTTTCTTCCTGGAAGTCAGGTTGATGTTAGACCGATTAGAGATATGAAGCCTTTAATGCATACCTTACAAACTTTCCATATACTAAAAATGGATCGAAGAAGAGGCAATATTGTTGTTTCAAGAAAATCAGTGCTCTCTGAAAGTTTATCTATTGATAAGTCAGAACTATTAGAGAAGATTAAAGAGGGTGAAATAGTAGAAGGTATAGTAAAGAATATAACGGACTATGGAGCTTTTGTAGATTTAGGTGGAATTGATGGCCTTTTGCACGTAACTGATATTTCTTGGAAAAGAATTAATAGCCCTGAAGAGGTTATTTCTGTTGGTGAAAAGATTAAGGTCTTAATTACTAAAGTTTCTGGTGAAAATATGCGTATTTCTCTGGGTATGAAGCAATTACAAAATGATCCTTGGGTTGAAGCTCAAGCAAATTATAGTGTTGGAGAACGCTATAAGGGTAGAGTAACAAATATTGCTGATTATGGAGCTTTTGTTGAGCTCGAGGGTGGAATTGAAGGACTAGTTCATGTTTCAGAAATGAGTTGGGTTTCAAAAATGCAAAATCCTAATAAATATGTTGAACAAAATCAAGAAGTTGAAGTAATGGTTCTCGAAATAGACCCTGATAAAAAACGTTTGTCTCTTGGTTTAAAGCAATGTTTAGATAATCCATGGGAAGATTTTGCTCAAAATAATCCTATTGGAACAAAACTAAAAGGTAAGATTCAAAACATTACTGATTTTGGCCTTTTTGTTAAAGTTAATGATGAGCTCGATGGTCTTGTTCATATGTCTGATGTTGACTGGAGAAAGTCCGGGCCTGATGCCATCAAGGATTTTGAAGTCGATCAAGAAATTGAAACTATTATTATTGATATTGATCCCTCAAAAGAAAGAATATCTCTTGGAATCAAGCAACTTGATGATGATCCTATGGAGTCTTTAGATCAAATCAAAAAAGGAAGTGTTGTAACTTGTACAGTGGTCTCATCTCAAGCAGCAGGAATTGATGTTGAAATAGGTGATAAAGTACCAGCTTTTATTAAAAGATCTGATCTTTCAAAAGATAAATCTGAACAAATTCCTGAAAGATTTGAGGCAGGTCAAAAGGTAGATGCCAAAGTAACAAACTATGATCCTAAGTCTCGAAAAATATCACTATCAATTAGGGCCTTAGAAATTTCAGATGAGAAGGAAGCTATTGAGCAATATGGATCTAAGGATTCTGGTGCATCTCTAGGAGATATTCTTGGAGAGGCTCTTGATAAAAATTCATCAGAAAAGAATAGTGATGAGGATAATAATGATTAAGTCTTCTTTAATTAAAAAACTTTTAAAGAATAACCCTCACTTGATTCAAAAAGATATTGAGATAATTGTTGATACAGTTCTTGAAAATATTGGTGAAACTTTATCAAGCAATGGTAGAGTTGAGATTAGAGGTTTTGGAACTTTTTCAGTCAGACATAGGAATGCTCGAAATGGAAGGAACCCAAGAACCGGAGAAAAAGTTGTAGTTCCAGCCAAAAATGTTCCAATGTTTAAACCTGGTAAAGGTGTAAGAGATAGACTTAACTATAAATCTTAATTCACTCTAATTAGTTTATAAAATTAAACTGCTAGGAGAAGAAATGAATAAGATATTTAAAAATCCAATTATTCTCGCATTAGATGTTAATTCACTAACTAAGGCTCAATCAATTGTATCAGATTTAAAAGATCATATTGGTGGTGTAAAACTTGGTATGGAATTTTTTAACTCTTTTGGGCCTGATGGTGTTAGAGAGATTTCAAAGTTTGGTATCCCAATTTTCCTAGATTTAAAACTCCATGATATTCCCGTAACGGTTTACAAAACAGTAAAGACATTAATGGAACTAGATATTGCAATAATTAATGTTCACTCCTCTGGTGGAAGGGAGATGTTAGAAGCGGCTGCAAAGGCTAGAGGTGAGTTTAAAGATAAATCAACAAAACTAATTGCAGTCACTGTTCTGACAAGCTTAGATAACAGAGATATAAAGGAAATTGGTTATAAAGATAATAGTCAAGATCTTGTTCTTAGACTTGCTTCTCTAGCTAAAGATTCTGGATTAGATGGGGCTGTTTGTTCAGCAAAAGAAATTTCATTAATAAAAAATAAACTTGGAAAAAATTTTATTCTAGTTGTTCCTGGAATTAGACTAGAAGAAGATAATAAAAATGACCAAAAAAGAGTAATGAGTCCAAAAAAAGCTATTGATGCAGGGGCTGACCTCTTAGTTATTGGTAGACCAATAACTGATTCAAAAGATCCAGTAAAAACTATTGATAATATTCTTAAAAATATAAAACAATGACAATAAAGATCAAAATATGTGGTTTGTCGTCTCAAGAGCAAATAGAGATGGTTAGGGTCTCCGGAGCCGAGATATGTGGTTTCATATTTGCAGATCCTAGCCCTAGAAGAATTGAGCCAGAATATGCTGAGAGAAATTTTTTCTCTAACGCGGCGAGTGATATTGAGAGAGTTGCGGTTTTTGTTAATGCTGATAGTAATTATATTGAACGTTGTATTGCTTCAGTAAATGCAAATCTAATTCAATTACATGGTGATGAAACAATTGATAGATGTTTAGAAATAAAAAACTCTTTTGGGTTGCCAATCATTAAAGCTTTTGGAATATCAAGTGAGTTAGATTTGGCTTCATCTGAAAGATATTGTGATGTAGTAGATTATTTCCTCTTTGATGCAAAACCTGATATTGGTCTTAATAAACAAAGAGGCGGGCTTAATAAGACATTCGATTGGTCAATTTTAGAGAATTGGAAGGGTGGAGATTATTATTTATCAGGTGGATTAAATGAGGATAATATAAATGATGCAATTAAATTTTCTAACGCATCTGTAATTGATGTTTCTTCAGGCGTTGAAAACGAACCAGGATCAAAAGATAAAGAAAAAATTAAGAATTTTGTTAAATTAACTAGAATGGCTTATGAAAGAAAAAATGACTAAAAATACTTATAAAGATAAACCAGATGCTTCAGGGAATTTTGGCGACTTTGGAGGGCGCTATGTAGCTGAAACCCTTATGCCTTTGATTTTGGATCTTGAAAAGGCTTACAATGATGCAAAAAATGATACTTCGTTTATTGAGGAGAGGGAAAGTTTTGCAAAGGACTATATTGGAAGAGAAAGTCCTTTATATTTTGCCGAAAGACTAACTGATTATGCTAATGGTGCAAAAATTTATTTTAAACGTGATGAGTTAAACCATACAGGAAGTCATAAAATAAATAACTGCCTTGGTCAGATACTTTTAGCAAAAAAGATGGGTAAAACTCGTATAATAGCTGAAACTGGAGCCGGTCAACATGGAGTTGCGGTAGCAACAGTTTGCGCAAGATTTGGGTTACCATGTGTCATCTATATGGGTCAAACGGACATTGAAAGGCAAAAACCTAATGTTTTTAAAATAAAATTATTAGGAGGTGAAGTCGTTCCTGTATCCTCAGGTAATGGTACTCTTAAGGATGCTATGAATGAAGCATTAAGAGATTGGGTTTCTAATGTAGATGATACTTTTTATATTATTGGAACAGCAGCTGGTCCTCATCCTTATCCACAATTAGTTCGAGATTTTCAATCTGTAATTGGAGAAGAGGCAAAAAAACAAATTAAAGTTAAAGAGGGACGAAATCCAGATTTTTTAGTTGCTTGTATAGGCGGAGGTTCAAATGCATTGGGTTTATTTTATCCTTTCCTTGATGACGATGTTAAGATGTATGGCGTAGAGGCTGCAGGTAGGGGTCTTGAAACTGAGGAACACGCTGCATCTTTATCAAAGGGAAAACCAGGTGTTCTTCATGGTAATAAAACCTATTTACTTCAAAATAATGATGGTCAAATTACTGAAGGGCATTCAATTTCTGCAGGGCTTGATTACCCAGGGATAGGACCCGAGCATTCATGGCTTAAAGATATAAAGAGAGTAGAGTATGTCTCTGCAACTGATGATGAAGCACTGGATGCTTTTCAAATATGCTCTAAGCTAGAAGGAATTATTCCTGCGCTTGAACCCTCACATGCTCTATCATTTACTTTAAAATTAGCAAAAAAACATTCTAAGGATAAAATAATAATTATGAATATGTGTGGTAGAGGGGATAAAGACGTATTTGCTATTGCTGATTTTTTGGGGATAGAGATTTAATGTCTTCACGTATATCAAAAGTTTTTAAGAATCTCAGATTAAATAAACGTTCTGCATTTATACCTTATATTACTGCTGGCGACCCTGATATAGAGCTCTCTCAGATGATACTAGAATCTCTTCCTTTGGGAGGAGCAGATATTATTGAAATCGGTATGCCATTCTCTGATCCAATGGCAGACGGTCCTTCTATACAAGAGTCTTCATTGCGTTCATTAAATAATGGTCATGATATGAATAAAACATTAATGATGATTGAGAGATTCAGAATTAGAGATAAAGAAACACCGATAGTTTTAATGGGTTATTTTAATCCAATCCTCCAATTTGGTATAAAATCATTTATTAATAAATGTGAGGAAGTTGGTGTTGATGGTTTAATCGTTGTTGATCTTCCAATTGAGCATAGTGATGAAATATGTATTCCAGCTCAAAAATCTGGAATAGATTTTATAAATTTCATAACCCCCACTACAAACAAAGAGAGATTAAAACAAATATTGAATGTAAGCTCAGGCTTTCTTTACTTTGTCTCTATTGCTGGAATAACAGGAACAAAAGCACCTGATAATAAAATTATTGAAGAACTAATAAAAAATGTAAAACAAGATACTGATTTACCTATTGGAGTAGGATTTGGTATCAAAAGCTCTTCTCAAGTTGAAGAGATTTCTAATTTCTCAGATGCTATCGTCGTTGGATCAGCGATAGTAAACGAAATTGATTCCTTGAAAATTAAAAATTTTGATAATGATTTGATAGTCAAAAATATGATAGATTTTCTTTTAGAGTTATCAAATCCTCTAAAGGGTACGGGAGTCAAAAGTGAATTGGTTTAAAAATATTGTCCCACCCGGAATTAAGAAGATTTTTAAAAAAAGAGATGTACCCGATAATCTCTGGTTAAAGTGCACTGCCTGCGACTCAATGATTTTTCACACTGATGCCGAAGAGAGTCTATTTGTATGCCCCGAATGTGACTATCATTTAAAGGTATCAGCTGAAATAAGATTTTCCCAATTATTTGATGAGGGGTCAATTTCATATATTGATTGTCCTGATGTACCAACAGATCCATTAAAATTCCGAGATCAAAAAAAATATATTGATCGTATTAAAGATGCGAGGGCTAAAACTGGAAAAAAAGATTCAATTTTAATTGGCTCCGGTACGATTAATTCAACTAACGCTGTGATGGCTGTTCATGACTTTTCTTTTATGGGAGGCTCTCTTGGAATGGCTGCAGGGGAAAGCATTATTTTAGCAATAGAAACGGCACTTAATAAAAAATGTCCTTTTATTTTGTGTGCATCATCTGGTGGTGCAAGAATGCAAGAAGGAATTCTTTCGTTGATGCAAATGCCAAGAACTACAGTAATGCTTCAATCGCTTAGAGAGGAGAGATTGCCTTATATTGTTGTATTAACCAACCCTACTACTGGAGGAGTTACTGCATCTTATGCTATGTTAGGTGATATTCATATTGCTGAACCAAAAGCTCTAATTGGATTTGCTGGGCCAAGGGTTATTGGTAATACAATTAATGAAAGTTTACCTGAAGGCTTTCAGAAGTCTGAATACCTTCTGGAACATGGAATGGTCGATATGGTTGTTCATAGGAAGGATTTAAAATCAACAATTTCAAAAATAATTAATATATTGATAAATGAAAGCACTTAATTAAAGCTTTACTAAAAATGATTATCGAAGATTATTTTTATGAAAAATTTATAAAGAACCCTGAAAAAGGGACAGATAGAATTTTTAATTTTCTTTCAAAGATAAATCATCCTCAAAAAAAATTAAAAAATATTATTCATGTTGCAGGTACAAATGGTAAAGGCTCAACAATCGAGTTTTTAAGATCATGCTTAACTTTTAATCAAATAACATCAAATGTTTTTACCTCTCCACATTTGTTAAAAATTAATGAGAGGTTTATTATTAATGATAAAATAATTGATGATAATTTATTATCTTCAGTCATAGAAAATTGTTCGGATTTTTGCTCTGATCAAGAATTATCCTTCTTTGAATTTATTACTGCATGTGCTTTTGAGCTATTTTCTAAAAATATTTCTGATTTTAATATTATTGAGGTTGGGATTGGTGGATTACATGATCCTACGAATATTATACCTGAGAAAGAGTTAAGTATTATAACAACAATTTCTTATGATCATGAGGACCTTCTTGGAGGTGATTTAGAAATGATTGCAAAGGAAAAGTTAGGGATTATTCCTAATAATGGTTATGTAATTTTTGGACCTCAATGCAATTCTCTGAAAAAAATTATTCATAAAAATTTAGCTGAAAAAAATGCTAAGGGATTTTTTTATGAAAAGGATTGGTTTGTTGAGAAAAACGATGACTTGATAATTTACAAAGATAAATTTGGAAGATTAGAATTTAATTTATTAGGGCTAAATGGTGATTACCAGATTTTAAATGCAGGTCTATGTATTGCAGCTCTTAGGTTATTAAAACAGAAGAATAAAATTAGTATTAATGATGAGAGTATTATTAATGGTTTAAAAAATGCTCAATTACACGGAAGACTGACCGAGTTAACTGGAAATACAAAAAGTTGGGTTAATAAGGGTTCTGAAATTTTGATCGATGGATGTCACAACCCCTCTGCTGCAAAAGTTATTAGCAATGAAATGATAAAAAAAAATAATAAAGACTGTAAGGATTTATTAATTATTTTGGGGATTAAAAAAAACAAAAATTTAGATGATTTTATAATAAAATTTAATGAAATAGCTAAAGAAATAACTTTTGTCCCGATTGAAGGAAATGTTTCTTCTTCTCTTATAGACCTAAGAAATAAAAATTTATTTAAGAATACTATTTTAAAAGAAGCATCTTCTCTCAAAGAGGCAATAATCAGTTATTCAAAGTATGAAAACTCTAGAATATTAATCTGTGGTTCTTTGTATTTAGTATCTGAGGCTTTAAGAATTGATTAGCTGTTTTCTTTTATCCAATCCTTTAGTTCTTGCCTTGGTAAGGCTCCAACCTTTGTATCCTTTAACTCTCCATTTGAGAACAACATAAGTGTTGGAATACTTCTGACTCCATAGTTTGTTGGTGTTCTAGGATTCTCGTCAATATTTACTTTTGCTATGGTTATTTTGAAATCAGAATCTGAAGCTATTTCCTCAAGAATAGGGCTTACCTGTTTGCATGGACCACACCACTCTGCCCAAAAATCGACTAGACACAATCCCTCATTTTCAATAATGGTATTTTGAAATTCTTCATCTGTAACATTTATTAAACTCATTATAATCTCCAAGAATCAATATTATTAAGCTAAGAAAGTCCCTTCATTGATGCAAGTATTTTTTATTTTAATTGTTCATTTAGATCTAATAGATATTCTTTGTATCCATTTAAACAATTTATATCTAATTCAGAATTCTCTTCTAAATTATCTTCCATCTCACATTTTCTAATATTCTCAAGTGCGGTAGGAATGGTAACCCATGTTTTTCCTGAATCATAATTTTTCATTGGTCTTTGATCGGGTCCAATACTTTTCCACCTTTCCTTTATAAATTCCTCAATAATTTTATAAGCATTATCATCAAGAACTTCAGGTGCATTATCAAAAATGATTCTTTTTGCTATCCTTTTTGATCTCGCATCCTTAAATCTTATTTGTACCTTTTCATCCCAGGTTTCAGCCTTATGAAAAGAATCCCATGACCCTAAGTCCTCTCTCGGCGGGAAACCGAATCTTGATTTCTCTAAATATTTTTCATCTTTTTCAGGCCAAATCTGTAGATCTGATAAATGCTCACCTATTAAATTTTTAATTTCTAATAAATCTGAATTCTCAGGTAAATCATATTTTATTGGTAGATTAAACCAACTAGCATCTAGAATAATTCCTCCAGTTTTTATGTAAGATGAATGTAGCCAGTCGGGTAGGGTCTTGGATTTACCAGAACCAACTTTTATTATTTGATTTTTATGTTTTTCTTGAAATCCACCTTCTTTTTCATACTTTTCAAGATCTATTGAAAAATAATTATCTCTGTCTCTTTCATATATTGGCAACATAGGAAACATTTGTTTTTTATCTTGATAATACCTTATCCAAACCGCTCTTTTGCTAAAAATATCCTCTCTTGCGAATTTACTAAACATTCTAGTTCTAAAACTCCAAAAATCAGGAGCTTCTGATTTAATTTTCTGTAATAACCTTGATGTTGCAATAATATCACTTTCAGCAACATGCCAGGTTAATTCATCATCATCTGTGAAATTTTCTTTATATACATTTTCAAGTTTATGGCTGTTATAAATACCTTTTTTGCCTCTTCTTTCACCCTCTATCATGGGTATTTTAATAACTTCAGGATAAAGTATTGATGCAATCGATATGAATGGCATGGCATCACAAACAATTTTATCTTTATAAAGATATGGACTTCTTCCTGTGTTAAAAAGGCTTTCTTCAAGAACACCTTTGTCATAACTATAATTATATGCCCATATAATATCATAGCTAAGAAGATCATCGAGGATAGAGGGCATAATTTCATAAAGTGATGGATGGTTCTCTTTTGTTTTTTTCCAATTTGTATTGGTTTTATAAAGAGCTATAGGACCAGGTAACTCATAATGAGGCAATCTCATATTATATGTATTACAAATACTCTCATTATCATTATCAATGATTGCTATTTGATGTGGATATCTAAATCCATCATTTAATCCATTTGCTTCCCAGTCAAAGACGCATTCTTTTTCATCCATTTTTGTTACTCTCTAATATCTTTAATCTCGTTTCCCAGCCTTTGATATTTTTCAGTTCTATTGATTTTCTTCCATTAGTATCTTTAAATTTAATTTCTAAGGTATCATTTTCATAAATTTCTTTTATTTTTTCTGGCCATTCCACTAATAGGCAGCCTTGTTCTAAAATATCTTCTATACCCAAAGCATCTAATTCATGGTTATTTTTTATACGGTATAAGTCAGCATGGCCTAAAACAAAATTTTTACATTTATACTCTTGGATTAAGGTAAATGTCGGAGAAGGAATTTCCATTCCTTTAAATTTCTCTTCGAGTAGATTGGAAATTATGGATCGAGCTAAAAAAGTTTTTCCTGATCCCATTTCTCCATCTAAAAGAATTATATCACCTTCTTTAATCAACTCCGATATGATTATACCAAAGTCATTAGTTGTTTTTTCATTATCAAGGTTTACTATTAATTCAGGCATTTTTTTTACTAACATTTATATAGAAAACATATTAAAACAATAAAAGTATTATAATCTTTTTTGATGATTCTAAAAATGAACGATAAGAAAATAATTATTATTGGTGGAGGGCAAGCATCTTGCCAGGTTGCAACTTCTTTGAGGCAAAAAAAGTTTGCAGGTGATATTAGTATTTTGTCTTCAGAGTCATACCTTCCTTATCAAAGACCCCCATTATCAAAAAAATATTTATCAGGAGAGCTTGCTGCCGAGAGATTGTATTTAAAGCCAGAAAAATTTTATGAAGAGCAAAATATTGAAATAATTTTGGACTCATATGTTGAAGAAATAGATAGAAAAAAATCACAACTAACATTTTCAAAAGATAAGGGTCATAAAAATATTGAGTATGATAATCTTGTAATTGCAACTGGTACTGAAGCAAGGCTTATGCCTATAGAGAATCCTAATTTGCAAGGTATCCATTATCTTAGATCTATTGATGATGTTGAAATGATTAAATCTTCACTAAAAGGTTCAAAAAATATGGTTATTATTGGCGGAGGTTATATAGGGCTTGAGGTGGCAGCTGTTGCAAATACTTTAGGTTTAAACGTTACAGTAGTGGAAATGGCCTCAAGAATTTTAGAAAGAGTAACTAGCCCAACTATTTCGTCATTTTATAATTCGTTTCATGAGTCTAGAGGAGTAAAAATATTAACTAATACCATGGTACAAGGTATAAATGGAGATAATCGAGTTTCTTCTGTAGAGACATCCTCAGGAAGTATCGATGCTGATATAGTTATAGTGGGTATAGGAGTCTTGCCTTGTCAGGCTTTAGCAGAAGATGCGGGGATCAAAGTAGATAATGGTATTGTTGTTGATGAATTTTGCAAAACATCCGATGATTACATTTTTTCTGCTGGAGATTGTACTCTTCATCCAAGTCATTTCTATAATAAAAATATACGACTAGAGTCTGTTCATAATGCGATAGAGCAAGGAAAAACAGTTGCATCATCAATTATTGGTGAAAAAGTTTCTTATAATCAAATACCTTGGTTTTGGTCAGACCAGTACGAGTTAAAACTTCAAATTGCAGGCCTCAATAATGATTATGATGAGTATGTAATTAGAGGAAATTTAGATGAAAATAGTTTTTCAGTATTTTATTTTAAATCTGGATATATGATTGCTTCTGATTGTATAAATTCAGCTCAAGAGCATATGATGTCTAGAAAGTTTATTTCAGAAAAAACAAAAATTGATCTTCATAAGTTGCAAAATAAAGAAATTTCAATAAAAGAAGTTATATCTTAAAAAATTGGAGATTCATTTTGGTCAAAATAACTTATGTAGAGAGTAATGGTACTGAACATACCGTAGATGTTGACGAAGGTTTGTCAATTATGGAAGGTGCGGTAACAAATTCTATACCAGGTATCGATGCTGACTGTGGGGGAGGTTGCGCTTGCGCAACATGCATGGTTTTCATAGACATTGAGTGGAAAGAAAAAATCAATTCTATGAGCGAGGAGGAGGAATCAATGATTGATTTCCATGAACACAAAAATGATGACTCAAGGCTTTCATGTCAAATATCTGTCACAGCAGATATGGATGGTATGATTTTAAAATTACCAGAGTCTCAACAGTAATTTTTAAATTAATATCGATAGTGATCGGGTTTAAATGGTCCTTGAGGACTTAAGCCTAAGTAATCGCCTTGATCTTCTGTGAGCTTAGTTAGTTTTACTCCTAGTTTCTCTAAATGAAGAGAGGCAACTTTTTCATCTAAATTCTTTGGTAGTACATAAACTTTTTTCTCATAATTTTTGCTATTATTCCATAATTCAATTTGCGCTAAAACTTGATTTGAAAATGATGCACTCATCACAAAGCTAGGATGACCAGTAGCACAGCCTAGATTTACTAAACGGCCTTCAGCTAATAGAATAATTTTCTTGCCATCAGGAAATTCAACTTCATCAACTTGGGGTTTAACATTATGCCATTTGAGATTTTTTAAGGCATTAACTTGTATCTCGCTATCAAAATGCCCAATGTTACAAACAATAGCCCTATCTTTCATTTCTCTCATATGATCAATTGTTATTATATCTTTATTGCCAGTTGCTGTTACAAAAACATCAGCTTTTGAAGCCATCTCATCCATTGTGGTCACTTCATAACCTTCCATGCTTGCTTGAAGTGCACAAATTGGATCTATTTCAGTTACTGTTACACGAGCTCCTTGAGATCTTAAAGATTCTGCTGAACCCTTACCCACGTCTCCATACCCACACACAACAACGCTTTTTCCTGCAAGCATAACATCTGTTGCTCTTTTTATTCCATCAACTAAACTTTCCCTTGTTCCATAGAGATTATCAAACTTTGATTTTGTTACAGAGTCATTAACATTTATAGCAGGTACTCCCAATGAACCATCCTTTTCCATTTCATATAGCCTTAAAACACCTGTTGTAGTTTCTTCAGATAAACCAACAATATTTTCTAAAAGCTCTGGATATTTCTTATGAATTAGCTGAGTTAAATCTCCTCCATCATCAAGAATCATATTTGGTTTCCATCCATCAGGCCCTTTAATAGTTTGTTCTAGGCACCAGTCATATTCCTCTTCAGTCTCTCCTTGCCAAGCAAATACTGGAATATTACTTGCAGCCATTGCTGCGGCTGCATGATCTTGTGTTGAGAATATATTACAAGAAGACCATCTAATAGTAGCACCTAATTCAATAAGAGTTTCAATTAGAACAGCGGTTTGTACTGTCATATGGAGGCACCCAACAATATTCGCACCTTTTAAAGGAAGTATATCTCTGTATTCTTCTCTTAAAGCTATTAGGCCGGGCATTTCGGTTTCTGCAATTGATATTTCTTTTCTTCCAAAATCCGCTAAATTAATATCTGCAACTTTGTAATCAGAAAAACTCATAATCCTATATCTCCAAATTTTATTTAATAACTATATATATTGAAAAATATAATTTTACATCTAAATTAAATATTTCAATTAATGATTATTTTACTAAGAGCTGTTATTATTTTCTGATAAAATTTCACTGGCTATGGAAATATACTTTTGAGCAGCAATTTTTCCTTCTTGAATAACCTCTAAAATATTACCATCGCTTCTTGATTGTCCAATTTTTACAAGCATTGGAAGATTTACACCAGATATTATTTCTATAATTCCTGGTTCTAAAAAATTTAGAGCTAAGTTTGAAGGTGTACCCCCAAACATATCTGTTAAAATAATAACACCATTTCCTTGATTTAACTCTTTAATAGTTTTTTGAATATTGTTTTTCTGAATATCAATATCATCATCGGGAGTGATGCAAAAAATCGCAACGTTGGTTTGAGTACCAATTATATGCTCCATTGCTGATTTAAGTTCTAAAGCAAGATTTCCATTAGTTATAATTATTAAACCAATCATTAATAAAAGCCTTTTATTGTGTTATTTATAAAAAATCAATTTTGTAAAGGAAGCATTATCGTAAATGAAGCTCCACCTTCCGCTCTATTAGTAGCAATAATTGTTCCATTTAGTGATTTTATTATTTGTTTGCATATCGATAGCCCTAACCCCGAATTATTTCCAAAGCTTTTTTCTTCAGGACGATATGTGTAAAACCTCTCAAAAATTCTTCCTAAATTTTCTTTTGGTATTCCAGGTCCCTGATCTTTAACCTCTATAATTGCCTCTTTTTTTGTTGTCCATGCATTAATTTCAATTGAAGACCCTGACTTAGAAAATGACAATGCATTATCAACTAAGTTATAAAAAACCTGCGCAATACGATCACCGATACCTAAGATATTAATTTCATTTTTTGGAATATTTAGCCTTACATCAATATCAAGTTTTTTTGAAATATTTGTTCTTGTTACTTCTACAACAGATTCTAGTACATCTCTAATATCTATCTTTTCAAACTCCCCTTTAGCCAGCTCTACCTCTAATCTTGATGATGATGCAATATCTGAAATTAACCTATCAAGTCTTTTTAAATCTTTGAAAGCAATTTTTGTAAGTTGTTTTCTCTCTTCCTCTTCATCGGAAATCTGTAGGGTCTCTATTGCGCTTTGAAGTGATGTTAGTGGATTTTTAAGTTCATGAGCGACATCAGCAGCAAATGCTTCCACAGATTTAACCCTTTCTTGAAGAGCGCCGGTCATTCTTCTTACAGACTTTGCTAAGCCACCTATTTCATCTTTCCTATTATCCATTGACGGTATCTCACCAACTCCAGCATCTGAAACACCCTCTGCCGCTTTTGCAAGTCTGTTTAAGGGTCTCGCTATTGTTCCAGATAAAGATATTGATAAAAAAAGACTTACTGATAAAGCTATAAGAAAAGCTCTTAGAAATCTCTGTCTTTCTTCTATTATTATCCTGCCAATATCACCTTCATTTGTAGATAATAATAGCACTTCTTTTTTAAGATTATTTCTTTCAAGAGGTATACTAACATGAACAGTTATACCTCCATTATCTAATTTATATTCTCTAGCAGTTGTAATCCCTGTGAATGATTTTTTTATATCATCAATTGAATAACCTTCTTTAGGTATAACAGGAGCATCTCTATCAAATAAAGTTTGAAAATTCTTTATAAGGCTTGAAAAAAAACCTTCTTTATTGTTTTCATTTAATGTTTTTTCTTCAAAGTCCCTGGAGTCAAAAATTTCTTGAAGATTTTCATTAAATATTTGAGTTCTTGCTATTTTTGTTGAAGTCCAGTTCTGTGTTAAAAATAGATTGTCAATATTATTTACCTCTTGATTTACTGATTGTGCATTAAGGGTAAAGGAGAAAGCGATAAGATTAGCTTGTAATATTAAGGCTTCTTTCCTAGCCTCAATTAGATTATTTTGAGACTTATCAACAAATAGAAATCCTGTACCAAGAAGAATAAGGCCAATTAAATTTATTGCAATAATTCTAGCGCCAAGTGATTCTATTTTTAGAAAATTCAGCATCATTCTTTAATATATCGATATCCAACACCATACAGTGTTTCAATGGACTTAAAGTCTTTATCGATATCTTTAAATTTTTTTCTTAATCTTTTTATATGACTATCTATTGTTCTATCATCTACATAAATATTGTCATCATAAGCAGACGACATTAGTTGATCTCTGCTTTTAACATGTCCAGGTCTAGAAGCTAAACACTCTAACAAAAGAAACTCTGTAACAGTAAGCCTTAGAGGTATTTCTCCCCAAAAACACTCATATCTATCCATATTAAGTGATAATTTACCCCTCTTTAATACATCCTTACTATTGTTTTCGTTTGAATTATTAAAACTTGACCTTCTTAGGATTGTTTTTACTCTCTCCATGAGTAATTTCTGTGAGAATGGCTTTGTTATATAATCATCAGCACCCATTTTAAGTCCAAGCAATTGATCAATTTCCTCATCTTTCGATGTAAGAAAGATTACTGGAAGGTTTGAAGTTTGTCTTAGCTCTTGAAGCACTTCAAGGCCGTCCAATCTAGGCATCTTTATATCCAAAATTGCAATATCGTAATCTTCTTCCTGTAAGGAAGTTAGCCCCGATAAACCGTCAGAAAAAGTTTTTATATTATAGCCCTCTGACTTTAATGTAAGGCTAAGTGATGCAAGAATATTTTGATCATCATCTATTAAACAAATATTAGTCATATTTCCCCTTTTTTAAGTTAACTAATTAACTTATTTAAACTATATAATACCTTGAATTACTTGTTGACAATATTCTGATATAAGTGTGAATTAATTTTTT
>Ga0208130_1000535_pt1 | contig 19770 bp, 18 predicted proteins | sample ETNtaG_31_FD_185771 | JGI IMG/M metagenome (GOLD analysis project Ga0208130, IMG submission 185771) | Marine microbial and viral communities from oxygen minimum zone, Eastern Pacific Ocean - ETNP201310SV78 (SPAdes) (version 2) | ecosystem: Environmental > Aquatic > Marine > Oceanic ...
TCCACACTTTTCAATGATGATTGATATTGTTGGTTATAATTTTTTTGAGAATAAGAAGCCGCTCCTGCTGATTTTGAACTATTTCCTCTAATATATGTATTATTGTAACCATCGTTACTACTTCCAAATAAAGAATTTGATGATGATTCATAAGCAGCTGCTCTCTCAAATTTCTTAACTCTATTAGTATATTTATAATTAGCTGATTCTTCTGCAATCAATCTATACAACATATCATTATCTCTTTCATATATTTTATATCCATTAGTAACAAAATCTTTTATTATTTCATCTTCTAATGTTGCTAATAATGAGTAATCAGAAGTATTATAATCTTCAAGTCCAATAATTGCAAGTTTATCATTTTTATTTATTTTGGACTTAAGTCTATCAACAGTTTCTAAATTTCTAATACTCTCTTGAATAAGTGAGGCATTTGTATTTTCATAAGTTACAGTCGGCTCGAGTGTTATGCAGCTAGAAAAAAATACAGCACATATTATATAAATTATATTATTTTTCATTTTTTTTGTAATAATACAAATTTTTTAAATAGCATGAATAATTTTTTTGACTGCTTCACTATTCTTTTTTATATAATCCTCAGAAATTTTTGTAAAATTTAATTTTTTTAAAGCTGTAACAAATTCATAATAGTTATTCACAACTTCAATATATTCTAACTCGATTAGTTCATTTGCTTCATTAGATTTATGATGATTTGGACCTATTATTACTGGAACTTTAAAAACTATCGCTTCTAAAACGTTGTGTATGCCTTTTGTAAAACCTCCTCCTATAAAAGCAACATTTGCATACTTATACAGTGTTGGAAGAAGTCCAATAGAATCAATAATTAAAACATTTGATTTGTGAATATTTTTTAGAGTTGCTTTGGATAACATAATACCATTAGTATCTTTTTGAAGTTTATCTAATTTATTTAGTTCATGGGGAGCTATTATATATTTTTTTTCTGGAAATTTTTTTATATATTTTGTTAGAATTTCTTCTTCTTTCTGCCACGTACTTCCACCTATAATAACGAATGAATTTCTACAAAATTTTTCAACTAAATTATTAGATTTTAGATTTTTTAAATTAGATAATACTGTATCAAATCTAGTGTCTCCTGTAACACTAAAATTATTGAATCCATTTTTTAATAAAATATCTGCAGAATTTTGATCTTGTAGAAAAATATGTGTAATTTTTTTAAGCTTACTTCTAAACCACTTTGATTTTAATAAAATCATATCATTTCTAAAAATTACTGAGATAAAAAACAGTGGTATATTTTTTTTTGAAATTGCAGAAATAAAATTAAGCCAAAATTCATATTTAACAAAGATTACTTTAATTGGATTTACAATTTCAATAAACTTATTAGCGTTTTGTTTTGTATCTAAAGGAATATAAAAAACAAAATCAGCTATATTTAAATCTTTATAATTTTGATATCCCGAAGGAGAAAAAAAGGTTAGAAGTATTTTATGATTTTTATATTTTAATTTATAAGCTATCATCAATTCTTTAGCCTGTTCGTACTCACCATAAGAAGCACAGTGAAACCATACAATATCCTTGCTTTTTTTAGTTTTTAATTTTAAATCATTCCACAAGTTTTTTCTTCCAATAATCCATTCTTTTGATTTAGAACTAAATACAGAGCTGATAGTTATTAAAAATTGATAAATAGAAATAATTATATTATAAAAAACACTCATTTAGTAGTAATGGAATTCTTCTTGATTAATTTTTGAAACTGGTATTATTAAACCCAGATTAAATCCTAATTCTGAGCCTATATGAAAGCTATCATCATTAATATTTTCATTAAAAATGTATGTGTTTAAGCGTTTTACTCGTGCAACACTATTGTAAAAACCAGCTGAAATTTGAATACCACCTTTTTTTCTGTAGTATTTATAATTAATTGATAGTTTTCCAAAGATTCCGTCATTAGCACTGTCATATCCTTTTTTATATTCTTCATTTAATTGAGGAATATTTTCATTTTTTGTATCGATAAGTATTTTTTGATTTATATATCCTCCACCTAACGAAATATATATTCCACTTAAGTTTGTTTTGTTAAAGTGTAGGGCGTAGCCAGCAAAAATATTTGAAGAAAAGCCTCTTCTTGAAAAATTAATGTTTGCATAATATCCATCAGATGCTATAATGCTACCATCATGATTTTTGATCTCACTTAATATTACTGATTCATTTTTAATATTGTTACCAAACAAATAATTAGCTTCAACTCCATAAAAAATATTATTTTGTTTTTCTATAAAAAAAGAAGTTCCAAATGAGGGGTTTTCTTGAAATAGTTTAGCAAAAAATCCAGATGGTATATGGTAATTAGTATTTACAATAAATGCTGATTGTTTGTTTATTTGCGCAAAACAAGTATTTATATTTATTATTAAAAATAAGGAGAGAAATAATCTCATTTATTAAATTTATTTGCTAAAATACATTTTGTAATCAAATTAATTGGTAATGAATTATTTATATTTGTGGTTAAATTATGAAGATGAAAAGAAAAATTTTAATAACAGGAGGTGCCGGATTTATTGGTTCTCATGTAGTTAGACTTTTTACGAGCCAATATCCAAATTACCATATTTTTAATCTTGACAAGTTAACTTATGCAGGTAATCTAGAAAACCTCAAAGATGTTGAGAGTCTTGAAAATTATAAGTTTATAAAAGGGGATATAGTTGATTCTGAATTTATAAATGCTCTATTTGAACAGTATGACTTTGATGGAGTTATTCACCTAGCAGCTGAAAGTCATGTTGATAGATCAATAACTAACCCAATGGATTTTATTATGACAAATGTTGTTGGAACTGTTAATTTGCTAAATGCAGCAAAAAATACATGGGGAAATAATAAAAATAAGCTATTTTATCATGTTTCAACTGATGAAGTTTATGGAAGTTTAGGCAATACTGGTTATTTTTTAGAGGATACACCATATGATCCACAATCTCCTTATTCATCATCAAAAGCAAGTTCTGATCATTTTGTGAGAGCCTATGGAAATACTTTTTCATTACCTTTTGTTATTTCTAATTGTTCAAATAATTATGGTCCAAATCAGTTTCCTGAGAAGTTATTGCCATTGTTCATTAATAATATTATAGAAAACAGAAAATTACCAGTTTATGGAGATGGTAAATTTACTCGTGATTGGTTATATGTTATTGATCACGCAACTGCAATTGATAAAATTTTCCATAATGGTAAAATCGGAGACACCTATAACATTGGTGGTTTTAATGAGTGGAAAAATATTGATTTAATAGAGTTGTTATGTGAAAAAATGGATGTTGCATTAAATAGAAAGAATGGAACATCAAAAAATTTAATAACATTTATAAAAGATAGACCTGGTCATGATAAACGATATGCAATTGATGCAAGTAAAATTAAAAACGAATTGAATTGGGAGCCTTCATTGCAGTTTAATGAAGGATTATCCAAAACAATTAATTGGTATCTAAATAACAAGTCATGGATCAATAACGTAACAACTGGAGAATACCAAAAATATTACAAGCAACAGTATAAGTAATTATGAAATGGCTGTATAATTTTTTGCAAAATAATAGTAAAAAATACTTTGAAGATTTCTCTATTATTTCAACTGATATTCATTCACATCTAATACCATCCATTGATGATGGGTCTAAAGATTTAGAGACATCAATAAATATAATTAAAAAACTTAGTGAATTAGGATTTAAAAAAATTATAACTACGCCGCATGTCATGAGTGATATGTATAGGAATGATTCAAAAACAATTATAAATGGTTTAAAATTGTTAAAGCAAGAAGTTTTAAAACAAAAAATTGACATTAGTCTTTCTGCAGCAGCAGAGTATTATGTTGATTATGAATTTGTGCAAAATATTGGCAAACAAGATTTTTTAACATTTGGCAATAATTTTTTACTTATTGAACATTCTTTTATTGAAGCCCCAAAAGATTTTTTTGATATAATTTTTAAGCTCCAAACTGAGGGGTATAATGTAGTTCTAGCACATCCAGAAAGATATAGATTTTATCAAATAAATGATTATGAAAAATTAATTGATAAAGGGGTTTATCTTCAACTTAACTTACTTTCTTTAACCAATTATTATTCTTTAAACGTCTCAAAAAAGGTTAAAACAATGATCGATAGAAAAATGTTTAGTTTCGTAGGTACAGATTGTCATAATCAATTGCAAGCGGAATTATATGCTAATTGTATAAGAACAAACTTATTTACAGATTTAGTAAATAAAAATTTTTTACTAAATCATACTTTATAAGCAAGCACTTTGAGTTGGTAAACTTCTATCTATTTTTTTAAATAGACCTTGTAAAACTTTTCCTGGTCCAACTTCTGTAACACTGCTTAAGCCATCAGCTATCATTTGTTTCATAGTTTGTGTCCACATTACAGAGGAGGTTAATTGTTTTTTCAGATTCTCCTTAATTAATTTTGGATTGGAAGTTGGCTTTGTAGCGACGTTTTGATAAATAGGACAGATACCATTAAAAAAATCAGTATTATTAATTGCTTTTTCAAGTTCATCTTGAGCTGATTTCATTAAAGGAGAATGAAATGCGCCTCCAACAGGAAGTTGAAGAGCTCTTTTTGCACCTTCTTCTAAAAGCATTTCACATGCTAATTTTATCCCTTCATTTGTTCCAGAAATCACAATTTGACCAGGGCAATTATAATTAGCTGGAACTACTATTTCATTTTTGATTTTGTTGCAAACATCTTCAACAATTTGATCATCAAGACCTAAAATTGCAGCCATGGAAGACGGATTTTTTTCACATGCATTTTGCATAGCATATGCTCTATTGAAAACTAGTAAAAGCCCATCTTCAAAAGAAATATATTTACTTGCTGCTAATGCTGAAAATTCACCTAGTGAGTGTCCTGCAACCATATCCGGATTAAAGGAACTTCCTAATACATGCGCCAAAATAACTGAGTGAATAAAAATTGCTGGCTGTGTAACTTTAGTTTGTTTTAATTTTTCGGCATCTTCTCCAAACATAATACTTGTAATATCGAAATTAAGAATTTCGTTTGCTTGATGAAACATTTTTTTTGCTTCACTGGATTTATCATAAATATCTTTACCCATTCCTGGATATTGCGCTCCTTGACCTGGAAAAACATAACCTTTCATAAATATATTTTTTATTTACATTTTTTTATACTCTGCAAATATACCAAAAGAAAGAAATTATATTTGTAGCATGAAAATTCTAATAATTACTGCAACAGATTTTGAATTAGATAAAAACCAATTTTCTAATCATGAGATATTAATTTCTGGAATAGGTATTTTGGAAACAGCTTTAAAACTGACTAAAAAATTGACCTCAAATAATTATGATTTAGTGATTAATACTGGTATTGCAGGAAGTTTTAATAAACATATAAAAATTGGAGATGTTGTTGAGGTAACTGAAGATATTTTGTCAGAAATAGGCTATGAAGAAAACGAGAATTTTTTTGAATTTAAAAGTTTTTCTGTTCCTAATAAATTTACTGTTGATTCAAAAACAGATTTACTAAAAGTTAAATCTATTACAGTAAACACAGTGAGTGGTAATTTAGCCTCAATTAACAAAATTAAAAAGCGTTTAAATCCAGATATAGAAACAATGGAAGGAGCTGCTATTTTTAGAGTTTGTAATGATTTTGATATTCCCTGTATCCAGATTAGATCAATTTCAAATATTGTTGGAGAAAGAAATAAAAAACATTGGAATATAGATTTAGCGGTAAAAAATTTAAATTTATCTTTAAAAAATATTATTAATTCTTTATGAAAATATCTATTGGTATTTCACCTTGTCCAAATGACACATATATTTTTGATGCTTTAATAAATAATAAAATTGATTGTAGAGGATATATTTTTGAGACATATTATGAAGATGTAGAAAAATTAAATAAATGGTCCTTTAAAAATAAACTTGACTTTACTAAGTTAAGTTACTATGCATTTATCAAAAACTTTAATGATTATATCCTCTTGGATAGTGGTTCAGCATTGGGATATGGTTGCGGTCCTTTAGTTATTAAGATTCCTGATAAAAAACTAAATGAAGAAAGTATAATTGCGGTTCCCGGTAGATATACCACAGCGAATATGTTATTTAATTTAGCTTTTCCCAAATTTAAAAATAAAAAGGAATTTTGCTTTGATCAAATTGAAAATAGCATCTTAAGTGGCAAGGTTGATGCAGGTGTTGTGATTCATGAAAATAGATTTACTTATCAAAATAAGGGATTAGTAAAAGTTATAGATCTTGGTGAGTTTTGGCATCAAAAAACTAATTTACCCATTCCACTTGGTGGAATTGTTGCAAAAAGAAGTTTACCATCTGAGGTTATACGTGATGTAGAGAAATTAATTAGAGAGTCTATTGAGTATGCTAATCAAAACACAACATTTCCAAATAAATATATTTTATCTCATGCATCTGAAATAGATTTGGATGTTATTAAATCACATATAAATTTATATGTAAATGATTTTTCTATTTCCTTAGGAGATACTGGAAGAAAATCTGTTCAAAAACTATTTAATGAATTTAGTATATTTAATGCTGAGATTTTCTTTAAATGAAAAAAAGTATTTTTGCAATATGAAATATGTAGTTTTAACATTATTATTACCATTTTACTCTATAGCTCAATCATTATATAATCCACAACTTCTTTATGATAATCCAGGGGGGATTTTTGATGAGGATTCATTAAGATCAATCTATTTAGATTTTTATAATCCTAATTATCACAATTATCTTGTTAATGCATGGTATTATAGCCCCAGCGAGAGAATACCTGCTATATTAACTTTAAACGGAAATCAACTTGATAGTGTAGCAGTTAGATATAAAGGAAACTCTACATTTTGCTTACCTAATGATGTTCAAAGTGTCAAAGTGCCATACAACATTGATATGAATTATTACATCAATGATCAACAATTGTTAGGATACAATAAAATAAAATTGGCTAATGCCTGGATGGACCCAACATTTTTAAAGCAAATTATAAGTAGTAATATATATCGAAAATATTTACCAACTGGAGAATCTAATTTAGTTAAATTACATGCGCAGGGTAATTATGTTGGTCTTTATGTAAATGATGAATCAATAAACAAACAATTTTTAAAAAAACATTTTGATGAAAAGTCAGGACCATTGTTTAAATGTGATAATATAGATAGGTTTTGTGATACAGCTAATGCACCAAGTGCAATGCCACCAAATCTTTACTATATGGGGGATGACACAACACTCTATTATAATAGTTATGATATGAAGTCGGATGATGGATGGGAAGATTTAGTTAATTTAATCAAAACAATATCATTGGACTTTAACAATATTGATAGTGTGTTAAATGTTGATAGAACTTTGTGGGCTTTTGCAGTAAATCAAGTTCTCTTAAATCTAGATTGCTATAATACTTATTATATGCATAATTATTATTTGTATAAGTCTAAAGATAATTTATTTCAAATGATTCCTTGGGATTTAGATAATAGTTTTACAGGTGCAATAATGGGATGGGATTTTTGGAACCCATCAAATGTTTACGAATATGACCCATATTTTACAGGTCCAAATTTAGGAAGTGCTCAGCCATGGGAGGAAAGACCACTTCTCTATAATTTATTAAATGATCCACTATATAGAAAGATTTATACAGCCCATATTAGAACTATTGTTAACGAATCACTTGATACATCTTATATAAGATCAGAATTAAACAATTTACAACAACTTCTTTATAATGCAGCAGACAACGATCAAAATAAGGCGTTTTCTATGCAAAATTTAATTGATAATTTAGAGTCACCAATTTGGACAGGTTGGGGTTTTGGTGGTATTATGAGTAGCATTGATGCTAGAAAAGAATATTTGCTAAATCATCCTGAGATATCATTGATTTCTCCATCATTAACCAATCCAGTTTTAGCCAATAATATTATTTCAGTTGAAGCTTTAAATGCTAATTTTGTTGAATTATTAGCTACAACTAGTGAATATAACTCAAAGTTCCAATCATTTTCTATGTACGATGATGGAACTAATGGTGATTTATTAGCTAATGATGGCGTGTATTCAGCTTTTCAGCCATACGCTAATTTCAATGGAAAAATCAAATATTATTTTAGAGCTCACAATAACGATGCTTTAAGTACTCTCCCGCAAAGAGCAGAATATGAATTTTTTGAATTGACTAATATAACTAATACAAAAGATTTTGTTACTAACTCAAAAAAACTCATAAAAATTGTTGATGTGTTAGGTAGAGATATAGAAAAAATAAAATTTAACACTAATCTTCTATATATTTATAGTGATGGGTCTGTTGAAAAGAAAATAATTGTAAATAAATAAAACAATAATTTATGAAAAAGTATTTATTTACGTTATGTATTTTTTTTACTTTCTTTTCATCTTTTAGTCAAGAAAAATTTACAATTAGTGGATATGTAACTGATGCAAACACTGGAGAAAATATTATCGGTGTAAACGTATTTTGTAAAAATTTGAATTTGGGTGTAATTACAAATACTTATGGCTATTATAGTTTAACACTTCCTAAAGGTAATCATGAGATTCATTACTCATTTATCGGATACACCAGTCAAAAAAATAATATTGATTTAAATAAAAATATTATCGTAAATATTAATTTTAAACCGCTAGCTATAGATTTACAAGAAGTCACTATTAGTGGGCAAAAAAGCATAGTAGAAAACACACAGACTTCAATAATTGAAGTACCGATTGAACAAATAAAAAATATCCCTGCTCTATTAGGGGAGGTAGATGTATTAAAAGCAATTCAATTACTTCCAGGAGTACAGTCTAGTGAAGGTTCTTCAGGATTTTATGTAAGAGGTGGTGGACCAGATCAAAATTTAATTTTACTAGATGGTGTACCAGTTTATAATGCATCTCATATTGGGGGTTTGTTCTCAGTTTTTAATGCAGATGCAATTAAGTCTGTTAGACTTACAAAAGGTGGTTTTCCAGCAAGATTCGGAGGTCGGCTATCTTCAGTTTTGCAGATTGACATGAAAGAAGGTAACCTAAAAAAATATAATGTAGATGCAACACTTGGACTGTTAACGTCCAAAGCTACAATTGAAGGTCCAATAATTAAAGATAAGATGTCATTTATTGTTTCTGCTAGAAGAACATATATTGATCTTATTGTTAAGCCTTTTTTACCATCATCTACAGATTTATCTCTATATTTTTATGATCTCAATGCTAAAATAAATTATAAGATTTCGGAAAAAGATCGTATTTATTTAAGCGCATATTCGGGAAAAGATTTTTTTGGTGTAAATTACAATGAAACAGATAATTCAGAAAAGGATTTTAACTCAGAAAATTCTAACAATGAGTCCTCAGAATTAGATTTTTCTTTAGGATACGGTAACATCACATCTACATTAAGATGGAATCACTTGTTTTCAGAAAAGACGTTCAGTAATACAACGCTAACATATAGCCGTTATTCATTTAACACTGCTTTTGGTGTTGCTGCTAATCAAAGCTCAATTTATGGAAATGAAAGTTATAATGTAAATTTTGGATATTTATCCGGAATAGAAGATTTAGGTGCTAGAATTGATTTTGATTATTTACCAAATCCTTATCATGATATTAAGTTTGGATCATCATACACTTATCACCAGTTTACACCAGGAGAAACTAACTTAGATATTTTAATTGACTATCCTTCGCTAGATACATCTAATACTGATTTTAGATTAGATACAGTTCTTAACTTTTCACCTAAAAAAAATGCGCATGAAATTTATTTTTATGTAGAAGATAATGTTAAAATTTCCAACAGATTAAAAGCAAATATAGGTTTACATTTAGGTTACTACTCTATAGCAAATAATACTTCAACTCAGAGCGTAGGCTTATTTGATAAAATAAGTGATAAATCTAATTTTAGTTTACAACCTCGAATATCTACAAGATATTTATTAAACGAAAATTGGTCAATTAAAGCATCTTATGCTAAAATGCAACAAAATATTCATTTGCTATCTAACTCTTCTGTTGGTTTCCCAAGTGATTTATGGGTTCCTGCTGTAAATAGTGTACCGTCACAGTCTTCCCAGCAATGGGCAGCGAATATATCTACTCAACTATATGACAATTTATATGATTTAAGTTTTGAATGCTATTATAAAACAATGAGTAATTTGATTACTTATAAAGCTGGTTATTCTAATTTAGAAAATACTGAGTCATGGGAAAATGCTATTGAAATAGATGGTGAAGGAGTATCTTATGGTGCAGAATTATTTTTACAGAAAAAAAGTGGAAAAACAACTGGATGGATAGGCTACACACTTTCTTGGTCTAACAGAAGATTTGAAAATATTAATTTTGGTGAATGGTATCCATATAAATTTGATAGAAGACATGATTTTTCTGTAGTTTTATCGCACAAGTTTAATAAAAAGTATGATATAGGAGCTACATGGGTATATGGATCAGGAAACTCTTTAACTTTTCCTCAGGCAGTTTACATTGGAATTCCCGAGCAGGGATGGGAAAATACTATGAGTGCTGATATTGTAGAATCATATGGAGAAAGAAATTCAAACAGAATGCCTGCTTATCATAGGCTTGATATTGGAATTAACAAACATAAAGAAAGGAAAAAATGGAAGAGTATATTGTCCATTGGAGTATACAATCTATACAATAGAAAAAATCCTTATTTTGCATATCTTGACTATCAAAATAACAATAGAGTAGCAAAGCAAGTCTCTTTATATCCAATTATTCCTTCGATCTCTTATAGAATACAAATTTTTTAATTATGAAAAAAGTTTCAGTTTTTAGTTTAGTTTTTTTTATTCTCATTTCTTGTTCAGAAATGGAAACCGTTATTGATTTAGAAATACCTACACATGAACCGGTCTTGGTTTTAAACGGTTTTTTAGATACAGACAGTTCTATTAAGGTTTCTGTATCTCATTCAGCTGGTGCGTTTGATAATGCTAATCCCTCTTTTATTAGAAATGCAGATGCATTACTATATGAGATAAAAAATGGAAATGATGTTTTTGTAGATACATTAGTCACCAATTTAAATGAACTTCAAACAATATATATTGAAGATGTTAATTATAATTCTATTCCATTATCAATGTATTACTATAAATCTGATTTTATACCAAAATCAGAAACAACATATAAAATTGAAGTGAAGCATCCCGATTATAATTCTATTAATGCTATAACATATATTGAAAAAGGATTGGATATATATGATTTGTCAATTGATTCTTTATCAAATATAGAAAAGATAAATTTTACATTTAGTTTCGACGATAATGCTAATAAACAAAACTATTATAGATTAAAATTATTTGCATCCTGTGAAAAGTCTGATGATTATTGGGGTTATGGAGGTTACGGAGGCTATGGGGGAGGTGGTGAACCTGGATATGGTAAATTTAGAGGAGTTGTTGAAATGCAATCTAACGATCCTTCATTTCCTCAAACAGAGTTTATACCAGAAAATGGTTATACTTTTATTGGTGAACAAGTTATATTTTCTGACGCCTTATTTAATGGACAGAAAAAAACTGTATCTGTGGATGTTGAAACTTATTTTAAATTAAACGACTGCGACACAATTTCTTTTGAATTTTCAACTTTTAGTGAAGACACCTATTCCTATTTTAGTTCCTTGGGGGAACATAGAGATAAAGGAGAACTTGGTATTTTCGGAGGTGAAGTTATACCTGTTTATTCAAATGTATATAATGGGTTGGGTGTACTTATTTCAGTTAATTCTCAGCAATTTTTTGTTAAGCCCACTCAATAGTTAGTCCCTGTTAAATTTATATCTTAAACCTGCATAAAATAATCTTCCCATAATAGGAGCATAAATTAATGATGCATCAAAGTTGTCGCTATTTGGATTTTCTGAATCTATTATTGGGTTTTCCTGAACATAATTTGATAAATTTTCTACACCAATATATATATCAAAATTATTTTGTGAGTTAGTTATTTGAGTATTAAATAATGTAAACCATTCAGATTTATTAGTTGTTAATTTTGAGTGCTGTGGAATTCTACTCTCCCCAATATAATTACATGTAAAATCAAATTTCCAATTTTCTTTTTTGTTTTTGTATGCTAAATTTATTAGTCCTCTAGAAATTGGTGTTAAAGCTGTTTGTTTAATACCATCGGAATATTTTGTAAGTGACCTATTTATTTTAAAGGCTGTTTTGAGGTCTATATTATCAAATAACTCATATGAAAAATCAATTTGAGCGCTAGTTGAATATGATTTGCCATCTAAATTATAAAACTTAAGTTCACCTTCATTTTCAACATCAACTATAACTTGTTTGTCAAAATGAGTATTATAAATATCAAAATTAAAAGTTGCTTCTCTTTCAAATAAGTATAAACAATATGAATAATTTAACCCAATGTTAATTGCACTCTCAATATTTGATTCCGTATTAATATTAATTTCTCTATTGGTTGCTAAAAAAGGCATATTCTCAATTATTATATTGGATATTCTAAAGCCTTTTCCTAAAGAAAAGCGAAACGCACTTTTATCATTTGGATTATATTTTAAATGTAATCTCGGAGAATAATATATTTTTTCTTGCTGGTTATAATAGTCAGCTCTAATACCAGTAATTAGATTAAGTTTCTCCTTGAAAGTATAATTATATTCTGCAAAAATACCGCTTAATAAATCGAGTCTTTTTTCATCAGAATATGGATTGGCAATATTACCACTAAAACTTTCTGTAAATCTATTCGATTCATAGCTAGATCCAAATACCACCTTATGATTCAGATTAGTAACATAAGTTTTTATAATTAAATTAATGTATGCTTTTTCTTGTAATCCTTCATATTTATTTCTTCCAAATCGAATGATTTGATCATGCAATTTCCAATTCGTTTGAATTCCAATAGATTTATCAATGTCATTAAAAATATAGCCTGTTTTGGTAATAAATTCTGACAAATCATTTGTTGTATTTAAAATATAATTTCCAATATCTTCTTTTTGTCCTCCAATTCTCTCCTCCCATAATTTTTTAATAAGTAAAGACCCGCGAATTTTATCATTACCAGTGTACTTTAACCTATTCATAATGTTAAATTGTTTTGTTTTAGGGACGTCTAAAAAACCGTCTCCATGGTGGTTGTTGTTAGATTCATTTGAATGTGAACTACCATAATGATCAATTTCCCTATTTAAAAATGAAATATGAGTGAATAAATTGTTTTCCCAGCCTCTACTTTTTGTTGACAATAATAAATTATTTTCTAATTTACCTTCCGAGTTAAAGTAAGTGTTTAAAAACAAATCATCTGAGTTAGTATTGTTAAAATAGTCAATATTTATTTGCCCTGTGATAGAACTATATCCGTTTAATACTGAACCAATACCTTTTGTGACTTGTATAGATTCAATCCAAGAACCTGGCACGTAACTAAGTCCGTATGAATTTAATAAACCATCAATTAATGGTACAGACTCATTTGATATTTGAACATATTTACCACTTAGACCAAGCATATTTATAGTTTTAATTCCTGAAATAGCATCTGAGTATGTAACATCAACTGCAGCATTTGTTTCAAAACATTCTGAGAGATTACAGCAAGCGGCTTTAAGAATCTCATCTGATGTAATAGTTTGAACATTTAAAGGTTTTACAGTAGAAAAAATAGTTGTTTGTTTTTTCCCTTTAATATTAACTTCTTCAAGGTCAATTGATGATTGCATGTAAAAAATATATTCATTATTTACAATTTCTTTTTTCTTTAAAGAATAGCCTATGTAGCTTACATTTAATGTTGCTGGGAAATTCGTAGGTTCTGGTATAGTGTATCGACCTTGGTTATCGGAGATTGTTCCTATGTTTGTGTTTTCCCAAAAAACATTAGCTCCAATTAGTGGAAAGGTTTTGTTGTTACTTTTAATTTCTAAAACTTTCCCTTCTATGTTTTGTGCCTTTATTTGCATTATTGCAAACAATAAACACATTAAAAATATGATTTTTTGCATTTTTAAGTGATTTTAAATTTAATTTAACTGATAGTTTATTCTACAGATAAAATCAAATTAAAAAAACTTGTATTTTTGATATCTTCGGATGGTTAGGTAAATATTTGGATTTAAAACCTTTTGTGAAAAACTTCTTTGTGCAAACTAAAAAATTTTCTGTTGAAATTTTGAGACTTAATAAATAAATAAATTTGGGTTGCAAATCAAAGTATGAAGTTGTTATAGTTTCAAATTCAAAATGTACGTTAGTTGTCTTTTTGTTACAGGATGAGATATCAGATTCTGAACAGCAATCAACTTCTACCTCACAACAGGATGTTTCATTAGCGGTAATACAGCAATTTTCTGAATTAGCTATTTCATAGTTAAAATTACATTCACTACAACATGCTTTAGTAAATGTAATATGCATGCTTAAAATTGTAACTAAGCATGCAAAAAAAATATAAACGCTTTTTTTAATGATTGTTTTCATCAACAACAAAAATAAAAAAATAAAATAACTATTAATTAAACTACTTAAGACTCCTAATCACTTTACGAAAAGAGTCATATTTATATTTAAAGTCTATTTTTTTTAGTTTATCAGCTTTAGCTATTAAATTTGGTATAAATATTTTGCTTCTTTTTCCTAAAATAAATGATAAAATGCATGCCGGAATTTGAAAAGTTATACAAAACGGGTACTTTTCTTCTTTAATTATTTGAACTATTTTTCCTTGAGTTAAACTTTTACTCGTTGCAAGATTATAAGCTCCACTATATTTTTTATTGTTAATTGCTAGATCAATAAAATTAACAGCGTCGTCTATATGTATCCAACTTATATGTCTTGATTTTGATCCAAGTAAAGTTGCTATTCCAAACTTCATTGATAATAAATATGATTTTAAAAAAAGAGATTCTTTTGATATAATTAGTGATATTCGCATTTTCACAACTCTTGAATTTAGTTTTTTAAAACTGTCGGCAGCTTTTTCCCAATCTATGGCCATTCTGCTAATCCAATCTGAATCTACAATATCTTTTTCTTCTTTCTTACCTTCACTATCTAAACCATAAATTCCTATTGCAGAAGCACAAATAAATGTTTTTGGCTTAATCATTAAATTTTCGCAGTATTTGTAAATTAAATTTGTGGAATTAATTCTGCTTTCATACATTTTCTTTTTATTTTCCTTGGTCCATCTCCTAATTATTGGATATCCCGCTAAGTGAACAATATGGTCACAATCTATTAGGGCATTTTCATCAATAAATTCATTACTTATATCCCAATAGAAAACTGAAACTTTATCACATTTTTTTTTATCGGTTGATAAAAAAATTATTTTGTACTTTGATTTTAGTAACTCCCAAAATCTATTAGCCAGAAGTCCATTTTTACCAGTTATTAAAATAGATTCTTTCATGAGTTATTTTTTTGTTGCTTTAAGATTAAATACATATGGAGTACTTAGATTTTTTCTAATCTCCAAGACATATTTACCTTTTTCTTTTTCAATCATGTTATCAAGTAGAAATGGACTATAATCGAATTCTTCGAAGAGAGTTAATTTGAGACCATTATTTTCTAATGCTTGAAAAATATCTGTAAGAGAATGGTTCCACCAACAAGTTTTAATCGATATGTTTTTACCACCATCTGTATATGATCCTTTACTTACTTCAATATCCGGATTTTCATTGAAAAAATAATCATATCCGTTACCTTTTATAAGTTCAATAAAAGGATGAAATTCTGTTAGTAAAAATAAACCTCCTTTTTTTAAGTGTTTAGAAATTATTTTTCCCCATTTATCCAAATCTGGAAGCCAACCTAGAACGCCGTATGAACTAAAAATAATGTCAAAATCTGTATTAAGATCTAGATCTAATACATTACAATTTACAAAATTTACATTTTTTGAAGTTTGTTTTGCTAATAGTTTCGCTTCTTTAATTGCAATGCTTGAAAAGTCAACCGCAGTAACATTAGCACCCATATTAGCTAAAGATATACTATCTTGCCCAAAGTGACATTGAAGATGTAAAAGAGATTTGTTTTTAATTTCACCAATAGCAGATAACTCAATTTCTTTTAATGATGATAGATGCTTTTTGAAATTTATATTATCGTAAAATTTTGATTTAATATGTATAGGAGTTCTTAGATCCCATGTTTTTTGGTTGATATCGATATAATTTTTATAGCTTTCCAAGTTGTTTTTATTTTAAATTATAGAGCCAAGGAGGATTGTCTTTTATAATTAAGTTGTATACTTCACAGTTTTTATTGTGAGCTCCAGCTAAGTAACCAGAACTCATTAAAAATTCTTTAGTAATTTTTGGTCCTGTAAATTTAAATGTTTTTTTAAAAAGTTTAGTCCATTCAATTAAAGTTAAATGTAAATGTTTATCTAGCCAGTTTTTAAATGAAATATGTTTTTTTTGAATTTTAAGGATTTGTTTAGCATTATATATTACCGCTTGAATTTTTAAAGTATTTCTTATAACATTTTTATTCTCTAAAAGAAGTTCAATGTCGTGCTTATTATATTTTGAAATAATATCAATTTTGAAATTAGAGTAAGCTTTTTTTAGATTCTCTTTCTTTGCTAAAATAATTGACCAAGAAAGACCCGCTTGCTGAATTTCTAAAACCAATTTCTCAAATAATTGATTGTCAGTACTACAAGTAAAACCATATTCAGTATCATGATATTTTCTATGCATATTTTTTTTTGACATATGTTTGACGTATTCACAATAATTAGAACTTTCAGTCATATAAATTATAGTTTTTGAGTTACTTTGCAAAACCATGTTTTTCTATTATCAGATGTAATTATTGAAGTAACTTTATTCTTAAGTGGAGTTTCTTTTTTCCCATATATTTTTAGTTGAAATTCTGATATGTTAAATGGGTTTTTGAAATCTTTAAGTTCTGCCCCGCCTGACAAGTAACTATGTGTCATAATTTTATTAAGCTCATCTAACAAAATATTAATTTTTTTTGTTGTAAGCGAATTCCACTTTTTTTCAGGATGTATTTTGCAAGCATACAAAACTTCAGATTTAATATAATTTCCAACACCTGGAAAAAATCTTTGATCCATAATTACTGAGCATATAGATTTTTTGGTCTTTATATTTTCTTTAAGAAATTTAAGGTGGATATTTTTGTTATAATTAATGTTTAGAATATCAATTTGAGAATTAAATTTTTTTTCAAATTCGGTTCTTGTTAAAATTTTCATTTTCCCAAATTTTCTAACATCTTTAAAATACAACTCTTTATTTCTATTTTTTACTTTAAAATGACAATGCTTTATGTTATCTATACTCCAACCTCCAGTCATGCCTAGATGAAAGTTAAAAATTAAATCTTTATTTATATTGATAAATATATTTTTTCCAATTGTAAATGATTCACTAAAGTTCTTCTTCTTGCTATTAATTGTATCAAAGACATCAAAATATTTATTTTCATAATATTTTGTTAGTAATTCATACTTAACATTACTACTATTTTTAAAAAAATTATTAAAATAATCTGATGCTATTTTTGCTTCCGGTCCTTCGGGCATTTTAATCTAAAAGACTAATAAATTCATTGAAGCTACGAATTTGTGAAATATTAGAATTTTTTATTACTAAATCGTTTCTTCCAGAAATAAAATAAATTTTAGAATTTTTAAAATTATCGCTTAAGAATTCAAACAAATTAGTAATAAAGACATCAGTTTTTTTAGCAATAATAAAAAACACATAGTTTCTGTTGTCTTTATAAGTTGAAATGAGAGATTCTCTTGGAACATTTTGTCCTAAATATGTTGTTTTGTATCCATAAGATTTAAGTATGTAATTAGTAAACATTAAGCTTATATCATGAAATTCATTTTCTGGTAGAAAAAGCACCCATTCTTTTTCTTTGTTTTTAGTAGTTTTTATTTTCTCAGTTTCATTAGAGATCTTCCTTCTGATGTTTTCTGAGAGAAAATGTTCGTGTGCTGGGTTTATATCTGAGCTTAAAAATAGCACACCAATTTCGTTCATAGTTTTTAAAAGTACATCAGAATAGAATTCGATTAAACCAATCTCTTTAACACACTTTTTGTATGTATCATCGAAAAGCTTTTGATCATAATAAATCGCAGACTGAATAAATTTTGAAATGTATATTTTATTTTTAGTATTCTCGTTTTTAGTTTCATTTAAAATACTATCAATAAGAAAATTAATTTCTTCTTCTTTAGATTTAATAAGTTTTGAAATTTTATGTCCATTATCAACTAGGATAGAGTATTTAATACCTTTAGTAAGCATTTCATCAGTGTAGTATCTGATATTTGTTTCTGTTCTAATTGGTTTCACAAAATTATATCTATTTTCCCAAGTCCTAATTAATATTTTATTAAGTCCAGTAATTTGTGAAAATTGATCTATTGTATATTTTGACATTATGTTTATTTTTAATTATTTTATTTTATCCCAACTTTGATTTGAATTCAGCTTAAATGTTCCTATGTATTCTTGTTTCCACTCTTCTGGATGAATTATGCTTAAGAAATATTGATTATCATTTTTGTACAGATAATATTTTTTACCAATAATAGGTTTAAAAGAAAACTGTGAATTGAATATTATTTCATTCCATTCTAATTTTTTAAGTAATTTATCGTAGTTGTCTTTAAGTTCTAAAAATTTTTTTCTGAAAAAAGGACGAGCTTCAATTTTCAAATTATCGATATTTTCTATTTCAAAGTTTTTGCTACTAAAACTGACAGGGTAACTTTTTTTGTATGCGTCATATTCTTTAGTCAGTTCATTAAAAACTATGTTATCTGGTTTTTTCATTCTGCAAAGCTAATAAACTTATCTAAATTGTATAACTTTTTTTTAAAAAAAATATACAAAAAGTTTTGTGGAATAAAAAATAAGTATACTTTTGCATAAGTTTTAACATCAAAAATTATACAGAATGGAACAAAAGAAATACAAAAGAAAAAATAGTTTAAAAAAAACTATGAAAATATTAGAAAATATTAAAAATTCAGCTCCAAAGATAATTTTCAAGGCTAGTAACTTAGTAGTGACACTTAGAAACAAATCTCAATTAAATAGATGGCTACAATTGTACCCGGACGGAAAATATACAATTCAGTAAATACTAAACAAATAATAAATAAATATAATAAAATGAAAAAGTACTACGCAATTATCGCACTGTTTTTTTTGGCTTTATCAGCTAATTCAACAACACATACAATCATAGCAAATAATAATAACAATTTTGTTCCATCTTCTCTTAGTATTAATTTGGGAGATACAGTGGATTTTACAAATACTGGAGGTTTTCATAACATAAATGGGACCTTAGCAACTTTTCCAAACAATCCACAAGGATTCGGTAATTCAGTTTCAAGCTCGAATTGGACATATCAATATGTTTTTAATGTAGCTGGAACTTATAATTATCAGTGTGATCCTCACGTAGCCATGGGTATGGCAGGAACTATTAATGTTAGTTCACCAACAAACACTGTATATGATATAGTAGTTGGATCATCAGACCATACTACACTAAAGACAGCAATAGATGCTTGCTCATTAGATGGCGTATTATCAGGCCCTG
>Ga0208130_1000537_pt1 | contig 19734 bp, 18 predicted proteins | sample ETNtaG_31_FD_185771 | JGI IMG/M metagenome (GOLD analysis project Ga0208130, IMG submission 185771) | Marine microbial and viral communities from oxygen minimum zone, Eastern Pacific Ocean - ETNP201310SV78 (SPAdes) (version 2) | ecosystem: Environmental > Aquatic > Marine > Oceanic ...
ATCTACTGACCCATCAGGTAACGCTGGTACTGCAACAAGAACAGTTAATGTTGTTGATACTACTGCACCTGCTGTGACAGTAACTGGAACTAATCCTTTAACACTTGAAGTGGCCCAAGACGCTACATATACAGATGCTGGAGCTACAGCAACTGATGCTTCCGGGACTGTAACTGTTGTTACAACTGGTTCAGTAAATCCACAAGTTGTTGGAGAATATACTAAGACTTACACATCTACTGATGCATCAGGTAACGTAGGTACTGCAACTAGAACAGTTAATGTTGTTGATACTACCGCGCCAACTGTTACTCTTGTAGGTGGAACTCCGTATACAGTTGAGGTTTCCCAATCAGGATCGTTTACAGAACCTGGTTACAACGCAGTTGATAATGCAGCTACTGCGCTAACAAAATCTTATTTAGGCTCAATTCCGCTTGATGAGGTTGGAGAGTATTCACGAATTTATACAGTAACTGATGCATCTGGTAACAGCACATCAGTAACCAGAGTTGTAAAGGTTGTCGATACAACTTCACCAACAGTAACACTTCTTGGTGACAATCCTAAGACTGTAGAAGCAGATCAAAATGGCACATATGTTGATCCAGATGTAACCGCAGAAGATAATGACAAAAGAGCATTAAACTTCGCTGTTGCCTCTAATGTAAACATGGCTGTAGCCGGCTCTTATCTCTACAGATGGAGAGTTGAAGATCAGTCAGGTAACTACACGATTGTTGATAGAACAGTTAATGTTGTAGATACGACTGCTCCTGTAATGAACCTTCTTGGTACAAACCCATACACTGTGGAAGCAGCAGATGGATCAGCTTATACTGATCCTGGAACAACTGCTACTGATAATGCTGCATCTGCGATGACTAAAACAACAACTGGTACAGTTGATATGGGATTACCAGGCACTTATTCTCTTAATATAAGTTATGAGGATGTTTCAGGTAATGTTTCTAATAAAATAAGAACAGTTACTGTGGTAGATACAACTGCACCAGTAATTTCAGGTGAGCCATATGTTGACACTGAAGTTTCTCAGACTGGATCATATTCAATGGAGCCAGGAGTAACTGCTTCAGATAACTCATCAACAGCTCTTACTAAAGCTGAAACCAATACTGTTGATATCACAACACTTGGTTCATACACTGACACAACAACATTTACTGATGCTTCAGGTAACTCAGCATCATTTACAAGGGTTGTTGGAGTTGTTGATACAACTGCTCCTACTGTAACAGTTCTTGGAGAACCTGTTGTCCTAGTTATACAGTACGGAAGTTATACTGAGTCAGGAGCAACGGCTGTTGATAATTCCGCAGGACCTCTTGAGAAGAGTATCCTTGGAACTGTTGATGTAAGCACTGTAGGTGACTATACATTAACCTACACCTTTGAAGATCTTTCAGGTAATGTTGGTTCAGGTACTAGGCTTGTAGAAGTTAGACCTGCTGGTACAACTGAGACAGGTACCTCAACATACTCAACAGGTACAGGAACATCGACATCTTCTGCAACAAGTACAAGTACTTAGTGGCGGTAACGAAGAAGTCGTTAGTTAGAAATATCTCAAAAAAATTAGAGCTATCCCAAAAGGATAGCTCTTTTTTTTTGGAGTCATTTTTATCTTTTGTTAAGTTAAATTCCAAGAGTGGTATTAATATCCAAAATTTTGGAACCTTTGTATTTAAGAAAACACCAAAAAGAATTGGAAGAGATCCAAAATCTAAAAAAGAATATGTTATAAAACCAAGAGAAAAGCTTGCATTTGAGCCTTCATCAAAATTAAAACAAGAAATTAACTAAAGTTGGTCGGGATGGCCGGATTTGAACCGACGACCACCACACCCCCAGTGTGGTGCGCTACCAGGCTGCGCTACATCCCGTCTCTATATTATATTTTACAATTTATGAGTCTTTCTATTGTTATATAATAATATTTCTTATTAAGGGAAATAAATGAGTTTAGTACAGTGTCCGTCTGGTGATTTTGAAGGTGTATTTAAAGACAATTGCCATCATTTTTTTGGAATTCCTTATGCAAAATTTCAACAAAGATGGGAAGAGTCTTCGCTAATAGAAGAGAAGTTAAAATTTTTTGCATCTGAAAAAGGGAAATCATCACCCCAAACAAGATTTAGGGATGAAAATCACTCAGGAGTTGGTTTTTTTCTTGATACCTCTCTTACAAAAGAGTCTGAAGATTGTCTATCTTTAAATATCTGCACAGAGGATATTAGTGGAACAAGACCAGTTATGATTTGGATTCATGGAGGAGCGTTAGTTACTGGTGGGTCTAGCAGCATGATGTATGAGCTGACTCATCTTGCAAAAAGAGGAATAGTCATTGTTTCCATTAATTATCGGCTTGGCCCACTTGGCTTTCTTAGGTTGGAGGAGATTACTAACGGGAAGATAAATTCATCTGGAAATGAAGGACTGAAAGATCAGCGGAATGCAATTAAATGGGTTAAGAAAAATATTTCATCATTTGGTGGAGATCCTAATAATATTACAATCTTTGGAGAATCTGCTGGATCCTGGAGTTGCAACCTTCAAATTGCTGCTGGTAGTGAAGGATTGTTCAATAAGGCAATTTGTCAAAGCGGAGGATTAGATGCTGTTGCATCAAAAGATAAGGCTAACAAATGGTCAGAACTATTTATTAAGCAATTTAAGAATGATGGCTATTCAATTAATGATTTAAGATCATGTAAGTGGCAAGAAATAATAAATACAGCAAAAAAAATGAGACATTCAAATCTTGGCAATGGAACGAATTGGGTTTTTCCAGAAGTCGGTTTTCTTCCTGTTATAGATAATGAATTTATAAAGGATAATTATTTAGAGACATATTCTTATTCAGATATAGATTTGCTTGCTGGTACAACTTTAGATGAATATAAGCTCTGGAGTTCCTTTCATCCAAATATAGGTAAAAATGAAAAAGACTATATTATGAGAAGGCTATCTAAAATGTTTGAACAGGACCATTTACCTGAATTAATAGGCGCTTATGAAGACTATCTTGATACAAATGAGTTAGGAAAAGTATATTCAGCAATCCTAACAGACATATGTTTTGGGATTCCAGCACATGAAACTTTAAAGAAAAAAGAGGGAAAATCTTATGGATATTTATTCTCAACCCAAAGTGAAATACTAGGAGGTAGGCTTGGATGTTTTCATGCTTCAGAACTACCATATCTGTTCGGAGTTCATTCAAAGAGACCATACTCAAATTGGGGACCTAAAGAATCAAATGAGGTCTCTAATAATTTTCAAAAACCATGGACTGAATTTTCAAAAATAGGAGACCCTAGTTTTGGAGATTTCACTTGGAGCACTTATAATGATTCGTTCGAGTTAGCACTAATCGGAAAAGATATTAGAGCAATAAGAAACCCATTTTTAGAACGATATGAACTTATTGAGAAATATAAAATTTTTTAACATTACTTTTATTTTATTTTTATCAAGTAATGCTTTTGCAGTACCTGAAGAGATTTCAAATCCACCAACTCATGATTTTGATTATGTAAGTGGAATGGATTCTAGTTTTTATAATGATGGAGTAATAATTAAAGGAGACTTTATTCAAACTACTTCTGGTCAAGTGCCAACACAAAGAGTAGGTGGCATTCTTTTATGGGAGGATATACCTTTTGCTTTACCACCACTTAAAGACTTAAGATGGAAAGCGCCAAGAGAAAATGTAAACCCAAATCTAAAAATAATTCCAAAAGAGAACAATTTCTGCCATCAAGAAGTTGGTGGAGAGATACAAGAAATTTATGAGACTGGTTCTGAGGATTGTTTGTATCTTGACGTTAGAGCTCCTCATATCGCAAGAGATAATATACCAGTTATGTTTTGGATACATGGAGGGGGAAATACATCTGGACATAAAGATTTTTATGATTTTTCAGAACTTGTCAAAAGAAAAGATGTAATAGTGGTTTCAATAAATTATAGATTGGGGCCTCTCGGTTTTTTCACCCATCCTGCTATTCAAGATTTAAATTCAGGCCTAGATAAGACATCGAACTTTGGTATTTTGGATATTATCCTTGCACTTAAATGGGTAAAAGAAAATATCAATTCTTTTGGGGGAGATCCAAATAATATAACAATTTTTGGAGAATCAGCAGGAGGACATAATGTTTTATCCTTATTAGTTGCTCCTCAAGCTAGAGGCCTTTTCCATAAAGCAATTTCTCAATCAGGCTATACAAAATCTTCTTCATTGGAAAATGCCTATAAATCAGAGCACTTCAATCAAGATAAGACTTCGGACAGTTGGACAGTCTTTAATAAATATGTTGTTCAAAATGGATTAATAGAAGATATTCAAAAAGCATCTATTTTTCAGAGTAATGCTTCCAAAAAGGAAATTAGAAAGATTTTATATAATGCTGATCCTCAAACTCTTGTAAATATGTATGGGGATACATTTGAAACACCTCTTCTAACAAATGATGGAGTAGTTATCCCTAGAATGGGTCTACTTGAAGCTCTTGGGTCGCCTGAGCATCTATATAAAGTCCCAACAATAGCAGGATCAAATAAAGATGAGATAAAACTTTGGATCGGATTCTCTAAATATTTTATTGAAGCTGATAGGTTTTTTTTAAGTAGGACTTTAGGAGTTCCTAAACTAAAAATAAAAGACATTAATAAATATGAATTTTACAATTCAGTTCGTGCTAGTGGCTGGCAGCTAAGGGGAGTTCAGGAACCACTAAACAATATATTTAATGCTGGCAATAAAGAGGTTTATGCATATAGATTTGACTGGGATAATTTAAGAGATTTTTTTATAGGCGATTTTAGTGAAATCATTGGAGCTGCTCATGCGATAGAGATACCTATGGTGAGCGGTGACTTCGATCTTGTTGGAGAGTTCCAGTGGATAGTTTATCCTCGCTCTAAATCGAGGAGGTATGTTTCAAGAAATATGATGAATTTTTGGACCAATTTCGCTAAATTTGGAACGCCAGGGACATCGTCTAATAAAATTTATTGGGAAAGTTACAACCCAAACTCAAGTAATAAAATCCTGATTATTGATGAGAAAAAGAATCTAAGGATTTCTTCTTTAGACCTAAGCCTGGATGGTTTGGTTAAAGAGATCTCTGCTTCTAACTTATTAGATGATGAAGAAAAATGTATTCTTTTATATGAAACATCTAATTATATTGGCGATAATTCTTTTAATGATTATAAGGATTTAATGTCTTTTAATTGCTCCAGAGAAGAAGCTTTAAGGATTTCTCAAAGAAATAGCGGATCTATTGAGCTTTAATTACTTTTAACCTCATCTTTGATTTTTAACACTATAGAAGACTTAATTCCTAGCATTTCAGCTGACCTTCTAATAATTCTTTCTTCATCTACTTCTAAAATATTGTCAGCATAAGCAGTTTCCCATAACAGTCTGACAACCTCTTCTTTTTCATCTTTACTTAGATTTTTATTTATTTCATGAATGAGATCATAAAATGAAACCTTTACTTCATTTTCATTTTTAATTATTTCAAAAACTTCATTTGAAGTTAAGATACTTGTATCAACATTGTCTTTAATCTTATTTAATATTAATTCTTTCTCTCTTTTGTCGATATCATTATCTGATGCTGCAACTTCAAAAGCTAAACAGAGAGATATTAGTTGAAGATTTTTTGGCTCTTCTTTTTCTTCATCCCTCTTTTTTTTAAACCAATTAAACATTTTTCATTCTCCCTGTATAAAAATAGTAAACAATCCAAGTAAGCATAAATGCATAAAAAGAAATATATTGCTGCTCAAAGAAGTAGTTATTTAGGGACAATCCAATAAATGCAAGCATGGATGCAATTAAAATAATAATTATATAAATTGATACCTGCGAAAAACCCTGATCAAGAAGTTTATGATGAATATGATCTCTACCGGCACTTAAAGGCTTTAAGCCTCTTAATACTCTTGAAATCATTACATTCATTGCATCAATAAAAGGAACAGCAATGAGCCAAAGCGCTGTAACTGGTGCAATATTGCTTTCTTCGAGGCTACAGAAATAAACTAATACCCATGCGCACATAAAACCAAGAGAATTAGAGCCATTATCTCCAAGAAATACTAATCTTTTCTCACCAAATATGCCAAGGTTATACATAAGAAAACCAACTATGCTTCCAATGGGAAGAATTAAAGGAAATAAATTGGATGAACCTAAAGAATTAGTTATGATCATGACAGATATGAATGTTACCAAGCAAAGCGATGCACATTGTCCATTTAGCCCATCAATCATATTAAAGGCATTCATTACACCAACGATACAAAATATAGTTATAGGTATACCAAAAAATCCCAAATGAATTTCACCAAAGCCAAAAAGGTTACCTAATGAATGAAGATAAACATCGCTCATAAGTATCAAACCCAAAACACATAAGGATTGAAGAAATAGCCTTGTTATTGCCCTCAACCCTTTAATATCATCAAAGATCATTATTGCTTGAACTAAAAGAGTGAAAAATATCAACCCTAGAGTAAAATTATTTAGTGAAAAGATATTTTCTTGTGATTTTTCATTCTTGAAAATTGCAAATTTCTCAAATGCCGAATCAATTTGTTCGACATCTTCAGCAACGGTTTGAAAGATTTGCACCTCTCCATTAGGAAGAACCATCAAAAAACTATTATCTCCATGTTTTTTAATAATTAATTTATTTTCTTTTTGTAGGTCGACTATGAAAACTTCATCATCCTCGGAACTATCTGATTGATTAGAAGCAATAGGAAATTTATTTTTTACTGGATCAGCAATAATCTCTTCAGTACTATTCAATATATTTTGATTATTCCCAAGAAAGTTTGATGAAGAGAAATTATTAAAATATAAGGGATTCGTTAAGAAGAAAAGAAATACCGCACTAAAGATTATGCCAATACTTATTCCAATACCTCCAGTTAAAGGTGTTGGTTGCTTATGAAACTTTCTATGCTTATCAGGTCTGTCAATAAGGATGTCAGTTTTTTGAGAAATTCTTCTTAGTAAAGCATTAGATACTAGAGAAGCAAAAAAGCTTAAAAAGAAAAGAGCAACTGGTATAATTTTGACCATGATCAGAGTAAATTATAAATTTTTTTTCTTATTTTTAGTAACTTTTTTATTTAGCACAAGCATATATTCAGATTCTCAAAAGATTATTGAAAATCTTAAGATTGCCGATGGCTTTATTATTGAGGTTTTTGCAGAAAATATTAATACCCCAAGACAAATCGCAGAAAGTTCCGCAGGTAATATTTTTGTTGGTTCCAGAAATGGAGGAACAATTACATCAATAGATAATGATGGTAATAAAAGAATAATTGCTAAAGATTTATCTAATGCAACAGGAGTAACGTATCATCAGGGAGATCTATATTTTTCAGAAGTAGACTCAATCTGGAAGATAAAAGATATTGATAAAACTTTAGCTAATTCCGAAGATTATCCAAAGAAGATATTAGTTACTAATAACTTACCATCGGATACATGGCATGGCTGGAAATGGATAGATTTTGGACCAGATAACAAACTTTATGTCCCTGTTGGAGCACCTTGCAATATTTGTAACCCATCTTTAGAAGAAAAATATAACTTTGATAAAAGGTATGCTTCAATAATGAGATTAAATGGTGATGTGTGGGAATATGTAGCACGCGGTGTCAGAAACACAGTCGGATTCGACTGGCATCCTAAAACAAAAAGTCTTTATTTTGGTGATAATGGAAGAGATTGGATGGGAGATGATATTCCATCTTGTGAATTGAATGTTGTTGAAGTAGAAAATTCTTTTTATGGCTATCCCTACAAGCATTCTATGGATGTTTTAGATCCTGAATATTCAAAAAAAATACCTGATGATGCAGAAGAATTTGTAGACCCCATTCTTGAGATTGGTGCTCATGTAGCGCCAACAGGACTTTCCTTTTACGATGGAGATTTATTCCCTACAAAATATCAAAATACTTTATTTATGACTCTTCATGGATCCTGGAATAGATCGCGGAAAGTTGGATATAAAGTTATAGCTGTTCATTTTGATGAAGATGGAGAGTTGTTATACTACAAAGATTTTATTACAGGCTGGTTGCAAAAAAGCGATGGCCAGGAAAAAGTTTTAGGTAGGCCTGCATCTGTCTTTCAAAAAAGTGATGGGTCAATACTTATATCTGATGATGGAGCAAATGTTATTTATAGAGTTACCTATCAAAATTCTTAATGACTTATAAAGTTGGTATCGTTGGATATGGAGTAGTCGGCAAAAGAAGACACTCTGCAATTGAGAAAATACCTGGCTTTAAAGTCACTGCTCTCTCTGACATTAGCTTTGGAGAGGAGAGGCAATTTGAAGGATTAAAATGTTACTCTGATTTCAAGGATCTTATTGATGATGAGACAATCGATGTGCTCTTTATAAGTTTACCAAACAATTTTGCTGCTGAAGCTACCTTAATGGGTTTAAAAAGAGGAATGCATGTTTTTTGTGAAAAACCTCCTGCAAAAAGTCTTAGGGAGCTAAAGCCAATTGAAAACTTTATGAGGGACTCAAATCTAAAACTTATGTATGGGTTTAATCATAGATTTCATTCTTCAATAATAAAAGCAAAACAAATAATAGATCGTCATGAGCTCGGGAAGATAATAAATATGAAAGGGATTTATGGAAAATCTAAGATGATAAGCTTTAATCAAACTGATTGGAGAACAGAAAGAGAGAAGTCTGGCGGTGGGATTCTGTTGGATCAAGGTATTCACATGTTAGATCTTATGAATTATTTTGTAGGTAGATTTAATAAAATCTTTTCAATTATAAAAAACTCGTATTGGAACTATGATGTTGAGGATAATGCCTTTGTTTTGATGGAAAATAATAATGGTGTTGTAGCTCAATTACACTCCTCAGCAACTCAATGGAGGCACACGTTTAAACTTGAAATTACTCTAGAAAAAGGATCTCTTGTTTTAGGAGGTCTTCTCACAAGTTCAAAAAGCTATGGAAATGAGACTTTAAAGATTATTTCATCTGATCCAGATAATGATAAGGGAGATCCCAATGAAGAGGTCTTTAAATTTGATGAAGATGTATCATGGGATCTGGAAGTAGCAAGTTTTACCGATGCAATTAGAAACTCTGATAACATAGTTAATGGTTCTATTAAGCAAGCTATTGAAATTATGGATTTAATAGAAAAGATTTATAAATCTGATCCAGAATGGAAAGAAAAGTATTATAAAAATGATTAATGACGCCTCATCTTCAAGAAAGTTTTCAGAGAATTACTTTTCTTATTTAAAAATCCTTATAGACGAGCTATCAATTGAGAATATCAGTAAATTTATTGAGTTAATTTTACAAACTCGAGAGAATGATAAGTCAATTTATTTTATTGGTAATGGAGGAAGCGCATCAACTGCAAGTCATTTTGTAAATGATATTTCTTTAGGAAGCAGGCAATTTGAAAAACCTTTTAGAGCTATTAGCTTATGTGACAACCAAGCAGTCATAACTGCAATTGGAAATGATGATGGCTATGAAAATATTTTTTTACAACAACTACAAACTCAGGCAAAAAGTGGTGATGTTCTCGTATCGATTTCAGCATCCGGAAATTCACCCAATATTATCAAGGCAGTAAATTGGGCTAATAGTAACAATATCCAAACAGTTGGACTATCTGCTTTTGATGGAGGAAAACTATCTAAATTAGTTAATCTCAATATTCATGTTCCTACTAAAGCCGGTGAATATGGTCCAGCGGAAGATTTGCATATGGTTATTTGTGGTTTGGTCGGATCTTTTTTTAGAGCTTACTTTAAAGATGATTGATATTGAAAAAGAGTTAGAAAATGCAAAAAAAGCTTCCATTGGAGCTAGTAAATTACTTATAAATGAAAGAGAAAATGTTAATAAGATTCTTTCAAATGAAGGAAGAGATGTAAAACTAAAGGCAGATTTAGAATCAGAAAAAATAATAAAAGAGTTTCTAACAGCCAATTCTAAATTCCCAATTCTTGCTGAAGAGTCAGGAGCTAATAAAGATTTAGGAAAAAGCTTTTGGGTGGTTGACCCTTTAGATGGGACCTCTAATTATTCAAGGAATTTTCCAATGTGTTGCATTTCAATTGCTTTGATTTATGAAGATGAAATTGTTTTAGGAGTTATAAATGATTTCAATCAAAATGCTCTATATGAAGGAAGTATAAATTCAAATGCTATGCTTAATGGACTTGAGATAAATGTCTCATCAATAGATAAGCAATCTAACGCAACTCTTGCTACAGGATTTCCTGCAAAAGGAAAATTTGATGAAGATTTTATGATAGAGCTATCTAGTGAGCTGGTAAGGTGGAAAAAAGTTAGAATGATTGGATCAGCCGCAATGTCTTGTGCATATGTTTCATCAGGACAGTTTGATCAATATCAAGAAAAGGGTATTTTCATATGGGATATAGCTGCTGGACTTTGTATTATTAAAGCAGCTGGCGGAAGTTATTCATATAAACCTTATAGTGATGATCAATTTAAAGTGGATGTAATAGCAAATAACAACTGTTTATGAATAAAAAAGATGAAGTAGCTGTTACATCTAGATCTTTCTCAAAAAATCAAACATTAGTAGACGAGCTTAGAAATAGATATGAGAAAGTTACTTTAAACACTGAAGGAAAATCACTTAGCGGTCAGTCTTTAATAGATTTTTTGAAAGATGCCAATAAAGTCATTGTTGGCCTAGAAAAATTTGATTCAACAATATTAGATAATCTCCCCAATCTGAAGGTTATCAGTAAGTATGGCGTTGGATTAAACAACATAAATCTAGATGAATTAAATAAGAAAAATATTAGGCTTAGTTTTCGACCAGGAGTTAATAAGGTGCCTGTTGCAGAACTAACCATGTTACTCATTTTAATGTCTTTAAGGAGAGTGCATTTAAGCATACCAAATATAAAAGATGGGATTTGGAGTCAAGCAAGAGGCCAGGAATTAACAAATAAAACTATTGGTATCTTAGGTTTTGGGAATATAGGAAACCATTTAGCAGATTTCCTTAAGCCATATAAATGTAAGATACTTGGATTTGACATTCAGCAAATAGAAAGAAAAGAAGTTATTCAAAGCACTGCTGAAGAAATTTTTGCAGATGCAGATATTGTAAGTATTCATTTGCCTTTAACTGATTCCTCAAAAGGCTTTATAGATAAAAAACTTTTTGAAATCTCAAAGAAAGATTTAAAAATAATTAATACTTCTAGAGGGGGTATAGTAAATGAGGAGCATTTATATAATTTTTTGAAAAATAATGAAAAAGCTTTTGCAGCATTTGATGTTTTTGAGGTTGAACCAGCATTTGATTCTCCGCTATTGAACCTAAAAAACTTCTTTGCAACCTCTCATCTTGGAAGCATGACTGAAGAAGGGGTTATTGCAATGGGACTTGCAGCAATAGAAGGACTAGATGAAAATAATAAATAATATGAATAAACCATCTATTGGGACTTGGCTAACAATATATAGTGAAGCCATCGCAGAAATTTTATGTAACTCTGGCTATGAGTGGATTACAATTGATTTGGAACATACACCCATCACATTGTCACAAGCAGAAAAACTTATTAGAGTTATTGATCTTAAAGGTGTTAAGCCTTTTGTCAGGGTTTCATCCAACAATGAAGCTGAAATAAAAAAAGTTTTAGATTTCGGAGCTAGAGGAGTTATTGTTCCAATGGTTAATAATGTTACTGATGTAAAAAAAGCTATTGCATCTTCTTTTTATCCTCCAGAGGGTAAAAGGGGAATGGGTCTTTACAGAGCTCAAGGATATGGTGATGAAGAAATGAAGATGGAATACATTAAGTCTACTTCTCGTGATATAGAGCTCTTTGTAAATATTGAATCAAAAGAAGCAGTAGAAAATATTGATGAAATCTTTGCTAGTGATATTTCAGGATACTTTTTAGGACCATATGATCTGTCTGCTTCGATAGGGAGTCCAGGAAAGTTTGAGACAATTGAGTTTATTGATATGGAAAAGAAAATCCTCAAAGCGGCAAAAAAACACAATATTACTAAGGGTATTCACGTGGTTGAGCCAAATATTGAAAGCTTTAACCAAAAAGTTTCTGATGGTTATGAGTTGATAGCATTTTCTGTCGATTTTAGGATGCTCGAAACTACTGCTAGAAAACCGTTTAAAGATGACTAGAACTCTTGCTGTAATTCCAGCTAGATTAGCTTCTTCTAGATTCCCAAATAAGCCACTTAAGATGATACTTGGTATCCCAATGATTGCGCATTGTTATTATAGAGCTCTGCTCTGTAAGAATGTGGATAAACTTATTCTTGCAACTCCAGACAAAAAAATTATAGAGTTATCAAATCAACTAGGATTTCAAGCAATCATGACTTCAGATAAGCATGAGAGAGCAACTGAAAGGGCATGTGAAGTTTTAGATATTCTTAAAAGGGATGGTCAATTATATGACAATGTACTTCTGCTTCAAGGAGATGAGCCACAAATTAATCCAGAAACCATAGATCAACTGATAAAAGAAATTACTGAATCAAATAACGATGTAATTAATTTAATTCATCCAATAGAAAATGAAGACTTAATCGATACGAATATTGTTAAAGCCATTATTAATACTGATAAAGATATTATTAATTTCAGCAGAACGGCCATACCAGCTGATGGAAAGTCTGGATTTAGGCAGCTCGGGATGATTGCTTTTAAGACAAACGGACTAGAGAAATTTTCTCAATTAAAACCATCTAAACATGAAATCATAGAATCAATAGATATGATGCGATTTCTTGATAATGATATAAAAATAGGATCTTTTTTAACACATGAAGTAATAACGGGTGTTGATGAAGAACACCATATAGGTGAAGTTGAGAAAAAAATGAAAAATGATATTTTTATTAATAAATACCTACTTTCTTATGAAAAAAGCATTAATAATTAGCGATTCTATCCCTGGGCACTTTAATCAATCAATTGGTATTTGCATGCTTCTTAGTGAAGAGATTGAAATGGAATTCTCAATTGTAGAGATGAAATGGAAAGTAAAAGTACTTAGGTCTCTCTTTAAGATCATAGGAAGAAAATTATGTAATAATCTTTCGAAAAAAAAGTCAAAATGGATTCTTAGATTCTTTGATAAAATTAATGTTGAGGGATTTGATTTCCTTGTTGCTGCTGGGGGGAATACTTTTCCTATTAATGCCGCTTTATCAAAACTATATGGAATACCTAATATACAGTTAGGATCTCCTAGGGGTATTAGTTCAGAGTTATTTAATGCACACCTTACGGCTGAGAAATATTCTGATTCATCAAACAACATTGTTTATGAAATAACACCAAATAGGTACTCTCCAAAAAATTGCATTAACAATGATATAAGCACTGATAAGATTCTTTTCTTATTTGGAGGAGAGGGTATGGGATATTTCTACTCAAAGAATGACATAAATCATATTATCCAGTCCTTAAATAATCTAACTAATAAACTAGATAAAGAAATCATTTGCGTAACATCAAGAAGATCAGACAAGGATCATGAAATAATTCTTAGAAATAACCTCAGCAATCTATCTTGTGATTCAATTTGGTTTCATGCGGGTGGAAAAAATGCTGATCTCAAGAAACTTTTCTCAATGAGTAAATGTATATACGTAACTGAAGACAGTGCAATGATGATTTCTGAATCAATTTCATCAGGAAAGCAAGTAACAACAATTTATCCAGCAAATTTTAAATGCCCACAAAGATATACAAAGCAAATCAATAGTTATTTAGAAAAAGGGTTTATTCAAAGATTAGAAATAGGCCAAGATTTAAGAATCAATTCATCAAACTCGCAAAATCAGGATATAGAAATATCTAGGTCAAGGCTAAGAAAGAGTATTTTAGAAAATCTTAAATATCATTAATATTTATTTATAAAATAAGAAATAGTTATAGGTTATAATCTTTTGAAGATTTAAAGAGGTACCTATGTTAGAAAAATTACAAATGTACATAAATGGAGAATGGGTTGACTCTCATTCGACAGAAACGATTGAAGTCATGAACCCTTCAGATGATTCAGTTCTTGGAATTATAACTGCAGGTAATTCCGATGATGTGGATAAAGCCGTTGCTGCAGCTAAAGCAGCTTTTAATGATTTTAGTTTTTCAACTAAAGAGGAAAGAGTGCAGATTTTAGAAAATATCATTGCAGAATATGAAGAAAGGTCTGAAGAATTAGCTGAAACAATATCTAAGGAAATGGGAGCTCCAATATGGCTATCCCAAGTTGCTCAGGTTGCTTCTGGCCTCACTCATTTTAAAGATACCCTTAATGTTCTCAAAAACTATGATTTTGAGTATGAAAAAGATGGTTATCTTGTTCGAAAAGAGCCTGTTGGAGTTGTGGGGATGATTACTCCATGGAATTGGCCAATGAATCAGATGTGTACAAAAGTAGCATCAGGTATAGCTGCTGGATGCACCATGGTTCTAAAACCCAGTGAAATAACTCCTTTCTGTGGAATAATCCTTGCAGAAATTATACATGCTGCTGGTGTCCCAGCAGGAATCTTTAACTTAGTAAATGGAATGGGTCCTGTTGTTGGTGCTTCTATGTCTGAACATAAAGACATTGATATGATGCATTTTACTGGATCAACTCGAGCAGGAGTTGCTGTTGCTCAAGCATCAGCTCCTACAGTAAAAAGAGTTGCCCAGGAACTAGGTGGAAAATCTGCAAATATAGTTCTTGACGATGCTGATATTGAAAAAGCAGTATCTGCTGGAGTTTCTTCATGCTTCCTAAATACTGGACAATCATGCAATGCACCTACAAGAATGCTTGTTTCATCTAAAAATTATGACAAAGCGGTCGAGGTTGCTGCTAATACTGCAAATGCTATGAAAGTAGGGGACCCTTTTGATGCTGATACAAAAATGGGACCAATTTCCAATAAAGCCCAATATGAAAAAGTTCAAAGAATGATACAAATTGGCATTGATGAAGGAGCAACATTATCTGCCGGTGGAGTTGGTCTTCCAGATGGTTGTGAAAGCGGCTATTACGTTAAACCAACTATATTTTCTGATGTAACAAATGATATGACTATTGCAAGAGAGGAAATTTTTGGTCCAGTTTTATGTTTAATTAAATATGAGACCGAGGAAGAAGCCATCGAAATTGCAAATGATACTCCATATGGTCTTGCTGGATATGTTCAAGGTGAGCATGCACATGCAGTTCAAGTTGCTTCGAAAATAAGAGCTGGTCAGATTACTATCAACAAAGGAGCTCGAGTTAGATCAGCGCCGTTTGGCGGTTATGGCTCTTCTGGTAACGGAAGAGAGCATGGCACACATGGCCTTGAAGAATGTTTAGAGACCAAAGCTGTAATTGGGGGTTTAGTCGAATAAATCAGGCTCTTTTTTACAGATCATATCAAAAGCAGGCTGAAAACTTGCCCATGCTGCTACATCATTAGCTATAAATGATCTTGTTTTGATTGCTGTATCATGAGGAATCAGTTGAGTCTCACCTGCGGCATCAGCCATCAATTGCGCTTGGCAACAACGCTCCATAGATGTGTAAAACCATAGGGCAATATCAACAGACGGACCTGTTGTTAGGATTCCATGATTTTGAAGGATAATGACTTTTTTATCTCCTAGGGCTTCAGCAATTAGATCTCCTTCGTCAACTTCTTCGACAACACCAGAAAAGTCTTTATAGATTGCTTGAGTTTCATAAAAAGCACATGCATCTTGAGAAATAGGATCAAGTAATTTTCCTAGGGTTGAAAAAGTTCTTCCATAAATAGAATGAGAATGAGCAGCAGCGTTAACATCAGGCCTTGCTTTATGCAACCTAGAATGAATTGCAAAAGCTGCAACATTTACAGGTTTATCGCCTTGAACAACTTCTCCATCATGATTTACGAGTATGAGATCAGAAACTGATATTTGTGAGAAATGAACACCCAGTGGGTTTACCCAGAAATGATCAGGGAATTCAGGATCTCTATAAGTAATATGACCCGCCACTCCTTCATTAAAACCAAAATGCGCAAACATTCTAAATCCTGCGGCAAGTTTTTCAAGTTGATCTCTCCTTAACTCAGCTACAGATGAAAAATCTTTCATATCTAGACCTTTTTCTTTTAGAGGCAACTTACCGTCACTAATATCAATTTTTAATGGAGTTACTTTTCCCATATGTTCTATCTCCTTTAACTTTATAGGTGTAAAATAGTTTACATAAAAACGAGATAATTATGAAATTTAGAATAGAAGAAGATAGCCTTGGAAAAGTAAGGGTGCCTAGAAATGCTTTATGGGGAGCACAAACTCAAAGAGCAGTAGACAATTTCCCAATAAGCGGCATCTCGATGAATTTTCCTTTCACAAATACCTTTATCTCAATGCTTGGTTATGTAAAAGATGCTGCAGCAAGAGCAAATAAAAATCTTAAGCTTTTAGAAGCAAAAAAACAAAGAGTCATATCTAGAGCTGCTAAAGAAGTATGGAGTAATAAGCATGGCAAAGAGTTCCCAATTGATGTTTTTCAAACTGGGTCTGGGACGAGCACAAATATGAATGCAAATGAGGTTATAGCAAACCTTTGCTACAAAACTTCCAAAGTTAAGATTCATCCAAATGATGACGTGAATATGAGTCAAAGTTCTAATGATGTAATTCCAACTGTAATGAACTTGGCCTACTACTTCGACTCAACAAAAAAATTAATGCCTGCATTAGATCTGCTTATTGAAACCTTGGATAAAAAAGCTGACTCAGTGAAGGGAGTAACAAAGACAGGCAGGACTCACCTTATGGATGCAATGCCGGTGGATATGTCCGATGAATTAAATGCTTGGAACACACAACTTAAATGCTCCAGAGAGTCTATAGCAGCTGTTTTAGAAAAACTTCTATTACTTCCTCAAGGAGGAACTGCGGTTGGATCTGGAATAAATGCACACAAAAGGTTTTCAAAAGAATTCTCAAAGGAGCTTTCAAAGCTTACTGGATTTAAAACGAATCCAAGCAAGGACTTCTTTAGAAACTTAAGTGCCCAAGATCTCTCTGTTCAATTATCAGGAGAGCTTAAAAACTTAGCTATAGTCCTCTTAAAGATATCCAATGACTTAAGATGGATGAACAGCGGACCTTTATCAGGGATCTCTGAAATTGAGCTTAAGGCTCTTCAGCCCGGCAGTAGCATAATGCCTGGAAAAGTAAATCCAGTAATACCTGAGGCTGTAGCGATGGCCGCAGCAGATGTTATTGGTAATGATGTTTCTATTACCGTGGCAGCGCAGTCAGGGAACTTCCAGCTCAATGTTATGTTACCTGTAATAGCTTATTGCAATTTGAAAAGTGTCAATATCTTAGCTGGGAGCATGAATGTTCTTGCTAAAAAAGCTATCAAAACTTTCAAAGTAAATCATAAAAAAATTATGGAATCTCTTTCAAGAAATCCTATCTTGGTAACTGCTTTAAATCCGGTTATTGGTTATCAAAAAGCTGCAGCTATAGCCAAGAAAGCTTATAAAGAATCTAGACCTGTTATTGATGTTGCTCACGAAGAAACTGGAATTCCTGTTTCACGACTCAAAAAGCTATTAGATCCCTCGAAATTAACAAAGGGTGGCATCAAGTCATAATGTCACCAGATCTTATAAGTCAAAAATGTGAAGCATGCACTATCGATGCACCTAAAGTATCCAAAGAAGAAGCTAATGAACTAATAAAAACATTAGACAGTTGGGTAATCTTGAATGAAGGGTTTGATTATCTAGAAAAGATTTTTGCATTTGATAATTACGAAAAAGCTGTTGCTTTCTCTAATGATGTTGCCGCCCTTGCTGCTATTGAAGATCATCATCCACTAATTATTTTAGAGTGGGGGAAGGTTACAGTTAAATGGTGGTCTCATAAAATCAATGGTCTCCATAAAAATGATTTTATCTGTGCTGCCAAAACAGATTTATTAGCAAAATAAAACATTTCAAAAATTTGAAATTATTCTTTTCTTAAAAATGTTTTGTTATACTTCTGCATGGACAAAGTAAAAGATAAAGCACTAACTTTCGATGATGTTCTGCTTGTTCCTGCATACAGTGACTTTCTTCCAAGCCAGGCATCTCTAAAGACCTCTCTAACAAAAAACATTGAAATTAACTTGCCACTTGTTTCAGCTGCTATGGATACTGTTACAGAATACAGGATGGCTATAGCGCTTGCTGAGGCTGGAGGCATAGGCATTCTTCATAAAAACTGCTCCATCAAAGAGCAAATGAATGCAGTAAGAAATGTTAAGAAGTATGAAAGCGGCGTTGTTCGTGATCCAACAACTATAAGTTCAAATAAAACTATAGGTCAACTAAAACAACTAACTGATGAGCTCAATGTTTCAGGAATGCCAGTTGTTGATGATGAAGTTGTGAAAGGCATAGTCACCAGTAGAGACTTCAGATATGCAGATAATATGGATGATTTAGTTTCATCAATTATGACCCCAAGAGAAAAACTGATAACAGTATCTGAAGATACATCTCAAGATGTTGTAAAAAAACTAATGTATGAAAATAGGATTGAGAAGGTGCTTGTTCTTAATGGAGAGGAGCTCACTGGCCTTGTAACGATGAAAGATATTGAAAAATCTGAAAAACATCCTAATGCAACAAAGGACGATGCAGGACAGTTAAGAGTGGGAGCAGCAATAGGAACTGGGGCAGAAACAATGAAAAGAGCAAAAGCTTTATATGAGGCGGGTGTTGATTTATTTGTTATTGATAGTGCTCACGGTCATTCAAAGAATGTTTTGGAAACTATACAAGCTATAAAAAAAGATTTCCCTGATAAAGACGTAATTGCAGGAAATGTTGCTACTCCTGAAGGAGCAGAAGCACTAATTGATGCTGGTGCTGATTCAGTTAAAATTGGCATGGGTCCTGGATCTATTTGCACCACGAGGATTATTGCAGGAATTGGTGTGCCACAGATTTCAGCGATTCTTTCTATATATGAAAAAGTTAAGGGTAAAGTACCTCTAATTGCAGATGGAGGTATGAGATATTCTGGTGATATAGCAAAGGCAATTGCAGCAGGTGCTGATTGTGTGATGCTTGGAAGCATCTTTGCCGGAACTGAGGAAGCTCCAGGAGAATTTGAACTCTATCAAGGAAGAAGCTTTAAGACTTATAGAGGCATGGGATCACTTGGAGCTATGTCAAAACGTGACGATACCAATAGATATTTTCAGGAGGATGTCGATACTGAGAAACTTGTTCCAGAAGGAGTTGAAGGAAGAGTTCCTTACAAAGGCTGGGCTATAAATGTGATTAATCAACTGGTTGGCGGTCTTAGACAAAGTATGGGTTATGTAGGTTGTAAAAATATTCATGAAATGAAAGAAAATAGTAAATTTGTTGAGATTACAAATGCTGGTATGACAGAAAGTCATGTGCATGATGTTCAAATTACTAAAGAAGCACCAAACTACCAAAGAAGTTAGAAGTAAAAATGTCAGTTAAGCCTAAGCTCGACATAAAAAATAAAAATATTGATACGATCTTAGTTTTAGATTTTGGCTCTCAATATACTCAATTGATAGCTAGAAGGATTAGAGAATCAGATGTTTATTCAGAAATCCTACCCTGG
>Ga0208130_1000541_pt1 | contig 19652 bp, 15 predicted proteins | sample ETNtaG_31_FD_185771 | JGI IMG/M metagenome (GOLD analysis project Ga0208130, IMG submission 185771) | Marine microbial and viral communities from oxygen minimum zone, Eastern Pacific Ocean - ETNP201310SV78 (SPAdes) (version 2) | ecosystem: Environmental > Aquatic > Marine > Oceanic ...
TTAAAATGCCCATCGTTCTATGGACCGGTAGTTCAGTTTGGTTAGAACGCCGCCCTGTCACGGCGGAGGTCGCGAGTTCGAGTCTCGTCCGGTCCGCCACTTTATTAATTTTCTATAAATCCTCTATAATACTTATAGGGAGAATCTTTATATGAAATGGTCTTATACCAATGGAAAACTTAATGTCAGCTCTGATGAAGCTGATCAACAATTTCTGTTAAAAGAACTCATAGAAGAGGCTTCTAGACATCAAGCTTATCAAAAGAAAATCATTTCATTGTTTGTAGTATTGTCTTTGCTACTTTTTTTTATGCAAAGTTATGGAGGGGAGTTACCTACAAATGCCTCTAATTACTTTTACATAGGTTACTTTGCTACACCATTGATTATTTCAGGTCTTATTTCTTCCGTGACCTATGTCTTAATGCGAAAGCCACCTAAACAAGTCAGGAAGCTGAATAAATACTTTAAGGATTAATAGAAAGTTCTAGCCGAACCGCCATCAACCTGAACAGCAAGACCCGTCATGTAATCAGCCTTTTCTGAAGCAAGAAAAGTTATTAAACCTGCTAAATCTTCTGCTTCTCCAACTCTTTTCATAGGTATATTATCGGCAATAGATTTTTCTATATCCTCTTTTTTTAAGCCTGACGCTTTAGATTGTGTATCAAGGATGGCTTCAACGCGTTCTGTTTTAGTGTAACCCGGACAAACCGTATTGACCGTTATGCCATGGGGTGCTAATTCATCTGCTAAGGCTTTAGCCCAGCCCAACACTCCCATCCTTAAACTGTTCGAAAGAAATAGACCATTCACAGGTGTTTTTACTGATACTGATGAAATATTAATAATACGACCCCAGCCATTTTTTTGCATATTAGGTATCACAAGTCTCGAGAGGCGAAGGCAAGACATCATTGTTGAATTAAATGCTTTTTGCCAATCTTCATCAGATAATTGTTCGAAGGTACTTGGAGGAGGTCCTCCATTATTGTTTACCAATATATCAATGGATCCAAGATCGTTTTCTACTTGTTGAAAGAAAGTTTGTATTTCTTCAGAAGAATCAAGATCTACTTTCAAGGCAATGACTTTAATTTTATTATCAGTACTTTGGATTATCTCTTCTCTAACCTTATCAATTTTCTTTTGATCTCTGGAGCATATAGCTAAATTAACTCCCTCTTGCGCAAGATCTAATGCCGCAGCCTTTCCGAGTCCCTGACTAGAGGCACACACAATTGCATTCTTATTTTGTAGGTTCAAATTCATATCTAAAAATTACAGTTTAGTCTTATATTAATAAAATTATTCAGTATCATTGTCCATAATAAACTTATTGGGGTAATTATGTTTAAATCAAAATGGATTTTCTTATTTATATTTTCAACTTTAACCATATATGCAGACGCTAGTTCTTATGAAGCGAGCCAAGTTGGCATATCTAAGGATAGACTAGATAAAATTGCTCCAGTTCTTGAAGAAAACCTAAAAGCAGGAAGATTTCCTGGCTTCATAACTGCTGTTGCAAGGAAAGGGAAGGTTGTGCACTTTGAAACTCAAGGATATTCAGATGTAGAAAAGCAGATTCCGTTACAAAAGGACTCCCTTTTTAGAATTTATTCGATGAGTAAGCCCATAACAGGTGTTGCACTAATGATTCTTTTAGAGGAGGGTAAAGTGAGATTGAATGACCCTGTTTCTATCTATATACCTGAATTTGCTAATACTGAAGTAATGGTTATAAATGAAGATGGAACGACCTCTACAGAAAAACTCAAAAGACAAGTAACAATTAGAGATTTAGCTACTCACACTTCAGGCATAGCTTATAGCTTTACCGCCATACCTCAGTTACAAAAAATTTATGCTCAAGAAAGACTATCACCTTATTTCTTCATTGATAATTTCGAAGCGCTTCAAGTTAATGGAAATACGGTTGTAAGTTCTGGAAAATCTTTTCCTGATATTTGTTCTTTTTCAGCAGCCTTAGCTTCCAAGGCACCTTTAATGCATCAACCTGGAGCGAAGTACACCTATTCCATGGGCATGGATGTATTGGGTTGTGTAATAGAAAGAGCATCTGGACAAACATTTGATGTTTTCCTTGAAGAAAGAATATTTAAACCTCTGCAAATGGATGACACCTCTTTTTCTGTGCCCGCTTCTAAGGCTGATAGATTTACTTCTTTGTATGCCTATCCTGGAGATTTAGGTAGGTTGATTCCTGAGATGAAAGACAAAATACCTGATGATCTTCTTATGATCAAAATTGATGACCGGTCATTTAGTCCTTATCTGAAACCAGCTAGCTTATTTGATGGAGGTTCAGGTTTAGTTTCATCGACAGAGGATTATTTAAAATTCGCACAAATGTTACTTAATGGTGGAGAATTGGCTGGAGAGAGGATTCTCAGCAGAAAGTCAGTTGAATTAATGTCATCCAATCTTTTGCCAGATCATATCAAGGGGTCAGATGACTACATACAGGGCGCTGGCTTTGGAATCACTGTAGGTGTAATCGAAGACCCCGGTTTGCTAGGTCAATATGGCTCTAAGGGTATGTACTTTTGGGGTGGAGCCGCTTCCACTATCTTTTGGATTGATCCAGAAGAAGAGTTGGTAGCTGTAGCAATGACCCAATTGTTAGCAAGTCCATGGCCATTAAGAGAAACATTTAGCGCACTTGTTTATCAGGCTATTGATGATTAGTTATAGTTTTATAAATAAATGTTATTAGACAAAATCTTTCTTAAATTCTAACCTTTAGAAATGAAAAAATTAGTTTCTGCAGTCATTTTTACAATTGCTTCTCACCTGTTTCTAGCAAATGATTTGCCTATAGTTGAATATAACTCTATCAACCATCCTGTGATTGATGACAAAGGAATGGTTGTTTCGCAAAGAATGATAGCGAGTGAAGTTGGAGCCGAAATACTGAAAAAAGGCGGTAATGCTGTTGATGCTGCAGTGGCAACCGGTCTGGCGCTAGCAGTAGTATTACCAAGAGCAGGAAACTTAGGTGGCGGTGGGTTTATGGTGGTCTATTTAAAAGAAGAGGATAAGACCATTGCAATTGATTACAGAGAAAAGGCACCCTCTGCTGCAACAAGAGATCTCTTTTTAGATGAAAATGGAGATTATGATAGAAAAAAAGCGCAATTCTCTCTTCTTTCTGCCGGTGTCCCTGGATCGGTGGCAGGATTCCATCACGCCCTTACTAACTACGGAACCCTGAGTTGGCAGGAGGTTCTAGAACCAGCAATTAGATTAGCTGAGAAAGGGTTTGTAATCCCTCATGATTTGGCAAATACTTTAGCATCTAAAAGATACAGAGAAAGGCTTTCCTCTAACCCTGCTGCAGCCAAAGTATTTTTCAAAGAAGATAAAGGTCTCTATTCAGCTGGAGAAATTTTAATCCAGAAGGATCTCGCATCAACTCTTAAGGAGCTCAGTAAGAATGGTCCAGATGCGTTCTATTCTGGAAAAATAGCTCAACTTATTGTTGAAGAAATGGAAAGAAATGGCGGCTTAATTACTTTAGAGGACCTTAAGAATTACAACGTAGCTGAAAGACAACCTCTGGTGGGGAGTTATAAAGGCTATGAAATAGTCTCGATGCCTCCCAGCAGCTCGGGAGGAACGCACTTGATTCAGATGCTAAATATGCTTGAAGAGTTTCCTGTAAAAGAAATGGGTTTCGGAAGCGCAGATACTATTCATATTCTAGCTGAGGTAATGAAGCGCGCTTATGCTGACAGAAGTAAATATCTAGGGGACAGTGATTTTTATAAAGTCCCATCGAGTCTAACTAGCAAAAAATATGCCATTTCTCTAAATAAAGACATTTCTTTAGATAAAGTGACTCCTTCCGAAGACGTATCTCCGGGTGATCCTTATCCTTATGAGAGCCCAGACACAACTCATTTCTCTGTAATGGATAGTTACGGAAATGCTGTCTCTAATACTTATACATTAAATTTTTCTTATGGGTCAGGGCTGATGATTCCAGGTACTGGTATGTTGATTAATAATGAGATGGATGATTTTTCATCAAAACCTGGAACACCAAATGGATACGGACTATTAGGATCTGAAGCTAATGCTATAGAAGGAAATAAAAGACCTTTGTCATCTATGACTCCTACAATTATTTTTAAAGATCAAAAGCCTTATATGGTTTTTGGAAGCCCTGGAGGAAGTAGGATTATAACTACTGTCTTGCAGGTAGCATTAAATGTTATGGAGCACGAAATGAATATCGCTCAAGCAGTCCACAGCCCAAGAATACATCATCAGTGGTTGCCCGAAGTGCTGATGATTGAGCAAGGATTCGGCTCTGATACTGAAAAACTTTTAGAATCTAAAGGTTATAGGCTTTATCCGTCTTCTACGATGGGAAGTGTGCAAGCTATTGTAAAAGAGGGCAAATATTTTTACGGTTCAGCTGATCCTAGAAGACCCAGTGCAGGTGTGGCTACACCTTAATCTATGAAAATAAACTATCTCATTGGTGCTTTCTTAGCCTTGATGCTTTGTGTGGGTTCCATTCAAGCTAGGACACAAACAACTCTTGATTATCAAAGTAGAATTCATCCAGAAATCGCATCCAATTTTATGGTTGTGTCTCAGAATGAGCATGCCACGGAAGTTGGTTATGACATACTTAGAAAAGGTGGGAATGCTGTAGATGCTTCAGTAGCAGTAGGATTTGCTCTAGCTGTAACATTGCCAAGAGCCGGGAATCTTGGTGGAGGTGGATTTATCTTAATTTATGATGAAGAATCTGAAAATATTTCCGCAATAGACTATCGTTCTGCAGCCCCAATTGCTGCAACTAGTGATTTATTCCTTAAGGGAGAAAGCGTTGTTAGATTTGGTCATCTAGTAAATGCGGTTCCTGGATCAGTTGCTGGACTACTAAAAGCTCATGAAGATCATGGAAGCCTTCCATTGGCTGAATTGCTGAAGCCAGCAATTCGCTTAGCCAGAGACGGTTTTGAAGTCACTCATGACTTGAACTATGCTTTAGAGTGGGCAAAGGAATCTATGCTTGCCAATCAAGTATCTAGGGATAAATTTTACAATTCAGGCGAAGAACCTATTCAAATTAGAAGTATTTTTAAGCAACCCAATTTAGCAAAGACACTTTTTAAGATCAGCAAAAAAGGAAGTGATATTTTTTATAAAGGTGAAATAGCTGAATGGATATCAGAAGAATCTTTATCTAACGGAGGACTAATTACCACAGAAGATATGGCCTCTTATGAAGCTAAATCCCGAGAGCCCATACAAACTTCTTATAGAGGTTATAGGGTTGTCACTATGCCTCCAGCCGCAAGTGGTGGTTTAGTCTTATTGCAAACTCTAAATATCCTTGAAAACTTTGATTTAAAAGAATCTGGTCATAACTCTGCCAAAACAGTTCACTTACTTTCTGAGGCGATGCAAAGAGCATATGCAGACAGAGCTGAGTATCATGGAGATCCTGACTACTATGATGTTCCTATTGAACAAATGTTAGATAAGGAGTACGCATCTGATTTGGCTAAACAAATTTCTGATACTAGAACACCTGATGGTCAGATCTTTGCAGGAGATTTTAAGAAGTATGATGAAAGTCCTGATACAACACACTTTTCTATCATTGATTCTAAAGGTAATGCTGTATCCAATACATATACTTTAGGGTCTTCATTTGGATCTGGAGTCACTATCGAGAAGGGTGGATTCTTGATGAATAATCAGATGCGAAATTTCTCTCATTTCTATGGTAGGGAAGATATCAAATTTGGAACTAGCGAGGCTAATAAACTTGAACCTGGTAAGAGAATGATTAGTACTCAGACCCCTACATTAGTTTTTCAACCTGATGGTAAGTTAATGATGGTTTTAGGCTCGCCAGGAGGAGGGCGAATACCTAATATTGTTACTCAAGTTATAAGCAATGTTATTGATCATGATATGAGTTTCACAGAAGCAGTTATGTCGCCAAGGATTAATCAAAGGCTTGAAGGCAAGCTCCAACTAGAAACTGGTTTTAGTCCAGATACCATTAACCTTTTGCTACAAAGGGGTCACGAACCAGAAATCTCAACTACCATGGGCAGTGTACAAGCCATCTTTCTTGAAGGAGAAAATATCTTTGGAGTAGCTGATACAAGAAGACCAGGTGCTCTTGCAAAGGGCAATTAAAGAAGAAAGTAGGGTACTGAAACCACTGCAACAAAAGATACAACCAATATCCCAAGTACATTTATCAAGAAGCCTGCTCTAGCCATTTGTGGGACTCTAATCAATCCAGAACCAAACACTATCGCATTAGGTGGCGTTGCTACTGGCAACATAAAGGCACAACTCGCTGCTAATGCTACTGCCGCAGTCACTAATAGAGGCTCGAAATTTGATTGAATAGCTATAGCAGCTACTACAGGAAGGAAAGTAGCAGTAGTTGCCATATTGGAAGTTAGCTCAGTCAAAAATATTATCAAAGCTACGACCAGAATAACTATCAAGGCTAAGCTTATACCTTGTGGAATGAGATTACCTATCCATACAGCAAGACCTGTTGTCTGAACTGCATTTGCAAGACTCAAACCTCCTCCAAACAGAACAAGAAGGCCCCAGGGAACATTCTCTTGAGCATCTTTCCATTCTAATAGTGCACCTTTCTTTTCTTTTTGTCCGCTCGGGAGGAGAAATAGAAAGAGAGCAGATATCATTGCTATTCCAGCATCAGATAGACCACTTAAAATAGAATAATTGTCTAAAACAGTTCTAAACATCCAAGCCATGGCTGTAATAATGAATACAATTAGGACTTTCAGTTCAGGTCCTTTAAGTTCTCCCAATTCCTCTTTCATCGTTGAAAGCAGTTCTCTAGTTTCGGAGGAAGTTTCAAAGTTAACTTTGAATATTATCTTAGTAAGGATAAGCCAACTACAAGGAAGCATGACAGCACTCAAAGGCACTCCTACCTTCATCCAATCTACAAAACTTATATCTAAATCGTAGTTATCGGCCATAAAGGCAGCCAACATACCATTAGGACCCGTTCCTATTAATGTGGACATTCCACCAATAGTTGCTCCATACGCAATACCCAGTAAAAGTGCTAATTGAAAAGATTCAATATCCTCTTCGGAAAGATAATCAACAGTTGTTTTTACAACTGAAACAACTGCCAAGCCAATAGGAAGTAACATGATTGTGGTTGCAGTATTCATAACCCACATACTTATTACTGCTGCAGTCAGCATAAAGCCAAATACCAACGAAGCTCCATTAGATCCCGCATTTTCAAGGACAAAAAGAGCTATTCTTTTGTGGAGGTCCCATTTTTGAATTGCGGTAGCAATGAGAAAACCACCAAAAAAGAGGTAAATTGTTTTGTTAGCGTAAGGGTCTGCAGCATCTTGTATATCTACGATCCCAAATATAGGAAATAGAGCCAAAGGAACTAAAGCTGTTACTGCAACTGGAACTGCTTCTGTTGCCCACCAAGTGCCCATTAAGATAAATAGAGCTGCAGTTCTATGGGCTTCTAATGTCAGTGAATCAGGTGTGGGTAGGATAAGAATAATTAATGCTAAAAAAACACCAAGGAAAAATCCTTTATTTCCATTAATTATTTCCATTGTTAAATTCTAAAATAAAAAAGGGAGCCATGCTCCCTTTTTTATTTAGGATACAGTTATAAGTCTACTCTAAAGTCTAGATAATAATTCTTACCTAAGTCAGAGTGAACATCTGAAAAGAATCCGTTATAGCCATCAGCTAAAGGTGCTCTTTTATCATTGATGTTTTTTATGCCTAGTTTCACTCTTGCATCTTTATCCATGACTTCAAATTTATAATAAACAGAAGCATTCACGGTAGTCATAGAAGGTATAATCCATCTAGACCCATCAGAAGACTTATTGATCTTAGCTTGATAGAAAGATCCAATCTTAAGAGCTGAAACAGATGCCCCAAAATCACCTTTAGAATAATTTACTCTAAAAGAAGACTTTCGTTCATAGTTTCCATCTCGTCCAAGTAGATCCCCAAAACCATCTAGTACTGTATATGAGGGCAAAGTGCCATCATCAATAGCAGCTTGAAGTGTATTGAAAGATCCAGTTGGAGTCTGCTCAAACGTTGTGGTTCTTGAGTCAGCATATGTCAAAGCAAAATCTCCTAAGCCAGTTTCAAAGTCGTAATAAACAACAGCATCTCTACCTTCAATAGTTCGAGTTGCCATATTTAGATACTCATCCTTCACAACTAAAGATCTTCCCACAGGGCAAAGTCCAGCAGCAGCAAAGTAGCCTAATTCATCTGAATCAAGATCAGATAAATCATCTCTACTGACAGCAGGATTTCCTATATTTCCTGAACAATTTGAATTTCCAGCTTGCAGTCTAAGCAATAGATCCATAACTCCATTATTATTTCTACCAAATAAACCAATAGTATTCTCTTTTTCAATTTCCCAAGCATCCAGAGTAATGGTTAACCCTTCAAAGGCTTCAGGGGTAAGCACTATCCCGAAAGATGTGTTATCTGACTCTTCAGGTTCAAGATTTTTTGCGCCTTCAGAATAACGTAGAATTGTGAAATCATAATCCCCAATTGTTCCCGATTTAGGAAGGTTGTTTACATCTGCTACATACTGCATCACAGAGTCGATCCTTGTACCTGTTCTTGCAACCCTAAGTTGATTGACTTGAACAAGGTTTGGAGCTCTGAAAGCTGTTGAAGCTGATGCCCTAAAGAACAGAGAATTATTTACTTCGTAGCCAAGTGCAAACTTTCCAACTGTTGCTGATTTAGAGTCAGAGAAATCTTCATGTCTCAAAGCTAACTGAGCATTGATTCTATCTGTAATTGGTATTTGGAATTCTGCAAAAAGAGAAGTTACATCCTTTTCTCCATAAACATCCTCTGTAGCACTTGATCCCATAACCGCTGATCTATAAGGGTGAGTATTAGTAGCTAAACTAGAATCTGTATTAAATGGAATGGTGCCATCGAGTAATGGGTCTCTATCATCGGAGTAAGTTTCTTCTCTATATTCAAACCCAATAAGAGCTCCAACCGGCCCAGCAGGGAGATCAAAAACGTTATCATTACTTAACTTAACATCAAACATTGTCAGTTCACTCTCATCATCTCTATTTATGACCGCTAGGATATTCTGGCTATTATTTGCTGAGAAATCCGGATTATAAATATTAAATGCCGATGAAGAAGTGCTATTCAATTCAGTTTTGAGAGCATTAAGATTAATTCTATTGCTTGTAGCATCACTTGATTCAGATTTTGAATATACTAAAGCTGTCTCCCAATCCCAATTAGAAGCAGTGGTACCTCTTAATCCAGCCAAGAATCTATAACTATCCTTATCAACATTTACAATTCTTGGAAGAGTATTTGGTCGCCATCCGTCAATTCTAAGTTTCTTTCCAGCCATTCCAGGTACTAATTGAGACCAGTAATAATCGCTTGCTATAGCAATGTTACCAGCCGGGAAGGAACCGTTATTATCTTGTCTTTCAGATTCAGCAGAATAAATTGAAATTTCAGAGAAGAAATCATTTCCATTATCCAATTCATGGTTTATGTAAACGAACAAATTAGTTCTCTCTAGATCACCTCTGTAATCCCTTAACATTTGTGGTGCTGCGCCAGTATTAATGGTCCTTGTTTCAAAGTCAGGCACCATACAAGATCCAAAGCCAGTATCAACTGCTCCACTTCTTGAGCAACCAGGGTGACCTGACGCAACAAGCTGAGTCTCTCCTTTTGAGTCAGTAAATCCTGCAGTGCCACTCATATCCAATTGAGGCATCTGGTAAGTGTATAAATTCCTTAGGTTAGTATCTTTGGACCATACAGAAGCATCATAAGCTGCCTTTCCGCCAGGATAATTATATCGATAGTCTCCTATTGCCCATTTCGGATCTTCTGATAAAGCTATACCTTCTCTGTCACGATAATTGAAGAATAAAGAAACATTTGTCTTACCTCCGTTGAGGTCCATGCCATGTTTGACGCTAAAAGTAGTATCTTTAGCATCTAGACTTTCTATGCCTCCCTGCCTTAGCTGCATTCTTGTTCCAACATAATCTGTATCAAGGACATTATTAACAACACCTGCTACAGCATCAGCTCCATATAAAGCTGAGGCACCATCTTTTAGTACTTCAAGTCGATCAAGACCATTTACAGGGATGGAATTAGTATTGACAGTTAGGGTAGGTACAAAGTCTCCACCTATATACTCAGTTTGGTAACCAGCATTATTCACTAGCCTTCTTCCGTTCAACAGGGACAAAGTATTACCTACACCCATATTTCTTAGGTTGTAAGCTCCAATATCTCCACGAGCTGCATTCACACCTCCTGAAACAAATTCATTTTCATTAAAGAAGTTCATGCCTTGTTCTACAAGGTTATCAATAAGTTCGTCACCATCAGCCGCTCCTATTGCGTCTATATCCTCAGAAGAAATTACAGTAACTGGTAAAGCCCCTGTAATTTTAGCTCCTTTAATTTGAGAACCAATAATTACAACTTCTTCTACTTCTTCGTCTGCGGAATACAGGTTAAAAGAATTTAAAAGACTGAAAACTAATAGAAATATTATTTTTTTCATTTTTCCCCCAAAGTGTATAAATAACGCATTTTACTTTAACAATTAGACATTTGAAGTCTAATTCTTGTTTTAGTTAAAGCTATAGACTAAGGTTATGGTCTATTTTTTTAATATCTCATGAAAACAAGACAATTAGAGGTTTTTCACGCAGTCTACACTAAGGGCACAATCACCGAAGCTGCTCAGCACCTAAACGTTTCTCAGCCTTCCATCAGTAAGGTTTTAGCACACACTGAAAATCAACTTGGGTTCTTATTATTTTCAAGAATAAAGGGTAGATTATTTCCTACTCCTGAAGCAGATCTAATATTTTTAAAAGCAGACAAAATCAACAAAGAATTAATCCAACTAAAAGAAATTACAGAGAATATGTCCAATAGACCCTCTGGTCTTATCAGACTAGCATGTGCTCCAACACTTGGTCTCGATTTAACCCCCACATTAGTCTCAGAATTTTCTTCCCTATACTCAGGTGCCAAATTTGAAACACATGCATATCATTTTAATGAAATGGTTGAACATCTTCGCGATGGGAGTGTAGATCTAGGCATTGCCTTTGAAGCAAAAGATTACGAGGATTTAGAATCTAAGAGAATACTTGAAGGTAATTTTGTAGTTTTGGGTTCGGAGAATTTCAACTTTTCGAAAAAAAAGCTTCTTCTTAAAGATCTGGAGGAGATTCCTTTCGTAGGAATAGAGGGCCCTCTCTCCGAAAAGCTTTATTCCTTTTTTGATAAGATGAAATTTAAGCCTAATTTTATTACTCAAACAGATTCATACCTTATGGCAGCGTCATATGTAAAAAAAGGGCTAGGTATTTCTGTTTTGGATCAGATATCCGCATCATCCTTAAATTCAGAAAAATATATTTGGGAACTTGATGGTGCGCCATCTTGTGATGTTTATTTAGTAGTTCCAAAGACTGCTACAAAATCTCTAGTACAAGAAAATTTTATAGATTTTATGACTAGCTATAACTATAAGTTATAGGTTTACCTAACAATAGAATTTATAATTTTTCTTCTCATAGCTAAAATCTGCTTATGCATATTCACATAGTGGGAGCTGGAGTTATTGGACTTACAACAGCATATTACCTTAAGAAAAAAGGCCATGAGGTGACGTTGATAGACAAAGAAGATGGAGTCGCCAAAGGTTCCAGCTTTGCTAATGGAGGCCAACTATCTTATTGTTTTTCAGACCCGTTGGGAAAACCCAACCTTATTTCTAAATTTCTAAAAATTGCCTCAAACAGAGACCCTGCAATAAAGTTCAAATTTCCAAGTTCATTTGATTCACTGAAATGGCTTATAAGTTTTGCAAAAAACTGCACAAAAGATGCACATAAAAATAATCAATTGGAGCTTGCTGAGCTTTCACTGGCCTCTAAAACATTGCTTTATGATTTACAGAAACATATAGATTTTGATTTTGATCACCAAAAAAATTCTAAAATTTCTCTTTTTGAAAAAGAGGAGGAATTCCTTTACGAAGAAAGCTCACTTCATCAAAAAAGACTTTTAGGAAATGATAACGTAGCTTTATCTATTGAAGATGCAGTTATAAGAGAACCAGGTATAAAAAGTTTGAATCGTGAATACATTGGAGCCATCTTTTCAGAATCAGACGAGGTAGGAGACACCTATTTATTTTGCATCGCATTACAAAAATGGCTAGCGGATAATGGAGCTAAATTTCTATTTGATACAGAAATAAAAGAACTAGTCAAAAGAAAGAAAAAACTTACGGGTCTTAAAACTAATAATGGATTTATCGAGGCCTCTAAGCTAGTTATTTGTGCAGGAACTCTAACAGGAGACATAATTGAATCACCTCAGTTAATAACATCCGCCAAGGGTTACAGTATTACCTTACCTCCCGGATCAGTGGACTTTAAAGTAAGCCTAACACTAACTGAGCAGAAGATTCTTTTTACTAAATTAGGCAACAAGGTAAGAATTACTGGATTTGCCGACTTTTTCTACAATGGATCAAATGATGAAAAAAGGCTGAAAGAACTTTTATCTATTTCAAGAGATATTGCTCCTGATTTTGCTGATTACGATTCTTTGCATTTTAATTCCTGGTCAGGAGACAGGCCATGTACTCCTTCAAGTATTCCATATATTGGACCTTCAGAAACCGAAGGCGTCTTTATAAATTCCGGACATGGTTTCTACGGATGGACCTTGTCATTTGCTTCTGGAAACAAGATTTCAAATTACTTTTAGGTTAAATTAGTCTTCAAAATTAAAGAAATCTAATTTGAACATTAAATATATACTCTCCATGGATGGGGGTGGTGTAAGAACCTTGGCATCCATAACATTTCTAAAGCACCTTGAGAAAGAGATAGGTATTGCAACGCATGAAAAGTTTGACTTCTTCATCGGCACTTCAGCAGGTGCCATATCTTGTTTGGCTTTGTCTCTAAAAAAATTTTCAGCAACGGAGCTTGAGCAAATGTGGTCCATTGAAAACCTTAATAGAAGTATGAATACTTCATCATGGGAATCTAGATTAGGTTTATTACAGCCAAATCCTAAATATAGTAGCGAAGGAAAAAGAGAAGTACTCGGTGATTATTTTGGCAATGCCTTATTGAAGGATGTTGCAAAGCCTGTAGCGGTTTTGAGTTATGACATAGAACGAAGATCTCCTGTATTACTGAGGTCGTATGATGAAGAAACACATAATATCTCTTTGGTTGATGCAGGAGATGCCACTAGCGCTGCTCCAATATATTATCCAACTGCCAAGGTAGAAAACAGATATCTTATTGATGGAGCAATTGTAGCCAATCATCCTGTTTTGCATGGTTATGTAGAGGCAAAAAAACTATATCCTGATACCGAATTTAAAGTTATGAGCATAGGTACTGGGCTGAGTAAACGGCCTCTCAAAGGGGAAGCTTCAAAGAATTGGGGAATAGTGGGTTGGATGATGCATGACTTATTCGGTTTGATGGTTGAGAGTAGTCTAGATCATGAATTAGCAGGTGATCTGATCGGAAAGGATTATTTACGTGTAAATTCAGCACTTAACGGCGTTAATCGTCGTTTAGATGACAAAAGTGAATCAAATCTTAAGAAAATAATTAAGATGGGAGATAGTTGGTGGGATAAATTTGGAGAGAAAGCTGTCAAACTTTTAACATCATGAGAATATTTTTAATTATTTCTACTCTAAGCCTAATAGTCGGCTGTGCAGTAAACCCTGTTACAGGTAAGCAAGATTTTGTAATGATTAGTGAAAATCAAGAAATACAAATGGGCAGGGAATACAACGCCCAAATACTCAGACAAAATCCAGTCTATCAAGATCAAGAACTACAAGACTATGTGCAGGCCATTGGCGAATCTCTTGCCGCTAAAAGCCACCGACCTAATCTTATATATAGATTTACAGTATTAGATAGTCCTGATATCAATGCTTTTGCTTTACCTGGTGGATATATTTACATAAACAGAGGTCTAATGAGCTATCTATCCTCAGAAGAAGAATTGGCCGCAGTACTTGGTCATGAAATAGGACACGTCACTGCAAGACATAGCGTTAGGCAATATTCGCAATCTCAGCTATTGGGTATTCTCTCAACCGCAATCGAAATAAATGCTGGAAGTACTGCAGGAAATGTAGCTAATGTTGCGTCAGGCGCTTTACTTTCAGGCTATGGTAGGGATATGGAACTAGAAGCTGATGATCTGGGCGCTCAGTATATTTTTCAAGACGGGTATTCCCCTCAAGGAATGTATGAAGTTCTTTCCGTTTTAAAAGACCAAGAAATGTATTCAAAACAACTTGCAAAGAGAAGAGGACAAGAGCCAAGAAGCTATCATGGTGTTTTTGCAAGTCACCCCTCCAATGATAAGAGATTGCAAGAAGTATTAAACAATGTGAGCAATTCTTTTCAGAAAGGAAACCAAAAGAAAAATGACACTTATCTTCAGAAAATTGAAGGCATGGTCTTTGGAGATTCTGAGCAATCTGGTATCAGGAGAGGAAATAAATTTTTTCACGGACCATTAAACCTTTTTTTAGCTTCACCAGAGACATGGGAAATTATTAACACACCAAATCAATTGATATTTAGTTCTCCATCCGGAGAGGCGGTCTTACAAATGACTTTGGAAGATCTGAATTTTAAAGAGACCCCAGAAGAATACTTGAAGAGATTTGCCCCTTATACTTTTGAAGATCAGAGTTTGAATGTTAATGGTTTTGATGGCTTTACTGCAAAAGTAAATCGATCTGGAAGAGTAACGAGAATGGGGGTCATTTTTAAGAATGATCAAGTCTTTCAATTTATTGGTTATACGAAGGATCAAAAATTTGATCTATCTTCATATGATGGTCAATTCTTGCAGATCATGAAATCCCTTAGATCTTTAGAAAAAGATGAAAAGTTATTATCTAAACCTTTGAGATTAACTTCATATAAAGTTGTTAAAGGAGATACCTACAAAGCCTTAGCCTCAAAAAGCAGTATTAACATAAATGCTGAAGATCAATTACGCCTCATTAACGGAGATTACCCCGATAAGAAACTAGAAATCGGCAGAATTATTAAGATTGTAAAGTAATTACAACGGGTTGATGAGATGACCTCCGTCTACAGGAATTATAGAGCCAGTCATAAAAGCTGAAGCGTCGCTAGACAAAAGCAGAAGAACTCCATCCAGATCAGATTCTAGACCCAGTCTTTTCATGGGTATATTTTTTATATAACTTTGACCTTCCTCAGTAGCAAAAAAATCATCATTAATCTCTGTCAGTATATATCCAGGAGCAATAGCATTTACCCGAATATTTGATCTAGCTAGTTCCAGCGCCATACTTTTGGTTAATTGAACTAGACCTGCTTTAGCTGTTGCATAGCTTGCAAGATTGAGTCCTACTCTTAGGCCGAGGATTGATGCAATATTAATAATGCTTCCAGGTTTATTATCTTCAATTAAAGAGTCTGTGAAGTTTTTAGCAACCCTATAAGCACCATTTAAGTTAGTTTCTAGAACATAATTCCAACTTTGTTCATCTAAATCTTTGAATCTTTTCGGATCAGAAGTTCCTGCATTATTTATGAGTATATCGGCAGAACCTACTGATTTTTTTACTTCAGAATAAAAATCTAAAACACTTTCTTCAGAGGTAACATCCAGAGGTAATACTAAAACTTCTCCATCTATTTCTTTTTTCAGTTCTTCCAGATTTTGTATTCTTCTTGCACAGATCACTACATTGGCTCCGGCAGCAGAAAGCGTTTTAGCGAAATGTCTTCCAAGTCCTGAAGAAGCACCAGTAATAATTGCTGTTTTTCCTTTTAAGTCAAAAATGTCATTCATAATTATTTAATTTTTTGTAAAAGTGCCTCAGCCTCTTTAATTAAGCTATCTTGATGAGGTTGAAGTTCTTGTTGTCCTAAATTACCTATTATCCTTTGAAAAGGATCTTTAATACCCGTATTTTCTTCGGCAAGTGTTTCAATTACCGAATGAGCAAAAAAGGGAACGGTTGCTGCGCTATATCCACCTTCATGTGTCATAAGTATTTTTCCGTGGCACACTTCTTCTGCACATTTTTTTATCTTCTTAGTTAAAGATTTAAAGCCTTCGCTTGTCATCATTTGTCTGCCAATTGGATCTCCAGCTCCACCGTCAAAACCAGACGGAACTATAATTAATTCAGGCTGATATGCTTGAAGGGCGGGAATAACAACTCTATCAAACGCTGCCTCATAAGCTCCTACTCCTGAACCGGGAGGCAGAGGAATATTGATATTAAATCCGCTTCCTTTTGCTTCACCATTCTCAGAAATTAAACCCGAATTTGTAGGAAAATTTCTATCTTGATGAATAGATATGGTCAATGCATTGCTATCTTCGTAGAAGGCAGCTTGAGTACCATTACCGTGATGAACATCCCAGTCAACAAAAGCTATCTTGTTTAATCCTCTATTTTGTAAAGCATGTTTACCTGCAATTGCAGCATTGCCAAATAAGCAAAAGCCCATAGCTTTATCTGGCATAGCGTGATGTCCTGGAGGTCTTACAAGGGCATAGGCATTATTTACCTTACCTTCGATTACATGATCAATTGCCTCTATTACGCCACCTGTAGATAGGAGGGCTATATCAAAACTACCAATTCCTGTTGGTGCACTTATTCCTGAATCGATACTGATCGAATCATTTAATGACTTGATATGTTCATAATGATTCTCAGTATGGAAAAGCAGAATCTCTTCTTTTGTAGCCTTTCTGGGAGTTATGGGTGTTAACTTATCGTATAAACCAGAAACATCCATTAAGTTCTTAATCCTTCTTTTTGTATCTGGACTTTCTGAATGATGAAGCGGTTCGACAGGAAAACCATATGGTACATAGTCCGCATGATTGCCTGTTTGATGCCATAAATAAAGCTCGTGAAAGACTATACCTGTTTCCATATTTATATTATTTCGAAGTATCTTTTTAACTCCCATGGTGATATTGCATCAGATTCCAAGAAGCTTCTATTTTTTTGAAATTCTTTGTATTCCCAAATTCTCGTATTCGCAAAATGATTCACAAAATCTTCACCAAAAAGATCTTTTGCTGATTGTGATTTCTTAAAAAGATTTGCTGCTTCACCTAGATTATTTGGAACTTGATATTTTTTCTCAACCTTAAGGTCGTAAGCCCCACCTAAAGTCTCATTTGTTGGTTTTATCTTTTCTTTGATGCCCAAAAATCCAGCACCTAGTGTTGCTGCCAATGCAAGATAAGGATTTGAATCAGCTCCCGGGAGTCTATTTTCAATTCGTTGACTAGAAGAATCTCCTTTGATTACTCTAAATGCCGTTGTTCTATTCTCAATGCCCCAAGTCATATTAATTGGAGCCCAAGCTCCTGGACACAGTCTTTTATAAGAGTTAACTGTTGGAGCAATCAACGCCGAAAACTCTCTCATATATTTCTGTAAACCACCTAAGAAGTAATATAAATTCTTGGGTAACTCATCTTTTTTGGAACCGAATAGCGTTTTACCTTCTAAATCTTGAAGTGACACATGAATATGTCCTGATTGACCAGGATATTTATCTGACCATTTAGCCATAAAATTTGCCATTAGATCATTCCTTTGGAACATAACCTTTGAAAAGGTTTTAAATAATGTTGCTTTATCTGCTGCATTCATAGAATCATCTACCATTATTGCCGCCTCAATTACACCAGGCCCCGTTTCTGTATGTAGGCCTTCTAAATGCATATCCATCTCGCTGCAGAGATTTAATAACTCGTTATATAAGTCTGAGTGAACGGAATTCCTTAAGACCGAATATCCATACATTCCCGGAGTAAAGTTATTAAGACCAGAATAATTTTTCTCTCTAATTGAATGTGGTGTTTCATTGAATAGAAAGAATTCATATTCAAAGGCCGACTTTGACATTATTCCTTCTTTTTCCATTTCAGATAGAACGTTTTTTAACAAACCTCTAGGACAAACATTTCCTTCCGCTAATTCAGCTAAGAAGAAGGGAACACTTTCTTCAAAAGGATTGATTCTTCCAGAGCTTGGAACGATAGAAGCTTTAGCATCTGGAAAGCCTGAATGCCAGCCAGTAAAGAGCTCCTCTTGCTTAACATTTAATTCATATAACTCATCATTACTATCCCAACCAAAAATAACATCGCAAAAACCAAATCCGTTTTTTGATGATTTAATAAACTTATCAACATGCATATATTTTCCGCGGAGAATGCCGTCTATGTCCGTAAGTGCCACTTTCACATATTCCGTTTTAGATGCATCCAAGAACTTTTTTATTTCTCCAGCAGATTTTAATTTTCTTATTTTCATGCGTACCTTCTAATCGGGTTTGAGGATAAAACAAATACAAACTGTTAGAATCCTTATTGAATTGTAACTTCTTACACTTAATTGTTAAAAATTAATGAATAAAAATAAAATATCAGTCCTAGGAGGAGGGAGCTGGGGCACGGTTTTAGCTTATTTAGCATCACTAAATGATAATGAAGTTACTTTATGGATGCGCGATGAAGAAGTTGTTAAAGAAATTAATAACAACAATATCAATAGTAAATATCTTCCTAATTTAAATTTAGGCTCTAACTTAACTGCGACTTCAAAAATAGAGGATATATCTGATTCGGGAATAATAATTTTTTGTATTCCTAGTGATGCTTTTAGGAAGGTATCTGATTTAGCATCAAGCTATGTTCGAGATGAGTCTTTTTTGGTCACTGCCACTAAGGGCGTTGAGAAAGATGGGTTTAGCCTTATGAGCAATATACTTGCTGACCACTATCCAAGAAACGCCATAGGAGTTTTAAGTGGACCAAATCTTGCGGAAGAGATCGCTTCTAGTCATTTATCCGGAACAGTGATTGCTAGCGATAATAAGATCTTAACTCAATCAGTTATAAAAGGCCTTTCTACTGACTTTTTTAAGGTCTATGAGAATGACGATCCCTATGGAGTAGAGATGGGAGGAGCTTTGAAGAATATTTATGCCATTGCTTGCGGTATAGCGGATGGATTAGATTCCGGAGAAAATACTGTAGGAATGATAATGACGAGAGGTTTGGGTGAAATGGGTCGTTTAGCCTCTGAATTGGGAGCTAATCCTCAGACGTTTTTGGGCTTAGCGGGAGTAGGTGATTTGATAACTACATGTGCTTCACCTTTAAGCAGAAATCATCAATTTGGAAAATTGATAGGAAAAGGCATGTCAGTAGATGATGCAAAAACACAAATAGGACAAACGATAGAAGGGTTGAAGACACTGAAAGTGGTTAAAACCATTTCAGATGAACATAAAGTAAAAATGCCCATAGTGGATTCTCTCTACAAAATCATCTATAAAGGGAGTAGTCTTAACGGCTCGATTCAAAATGTTTTGGGTGAAGATATGTTAAAAGATGTCGAATTTATAAAATAAGCAAATGTCAGATATACAAGAAGAAAAGATTATCGATGTAGGAAATGAAGAATTCATTGATAGTGAAGA
>Ga0208130_1000542_pt1 | contig 19641 bp, 18 predicted proteins | sample ETNtaG_31_FD_185771 | JGI IMG/M metagenome (GOLD analysis project Ga0208130, IMG submission 185771) | Marine microbial and viral communities from oxygen minimum zone, Eastern Pacific Ocean - ETNP201310SV78 (SPAdes) (version 2) | ecosystem: Environmental > Aquatic > Marine > Oceanic ...
TTCGGATCAATGAGGCTGTTTCAATGTGTAATGATTTAATTGACGCGTACAATGAACCGCACCGTCACTACCACACGATGAACCATGTGTATTCATGTCTCAATTTATTGGACGGTTTGCCAGTTACGGGAGAAACCAAAGACAAACTTGAGTTTGCAATATGGTTCCATGACGTTATCTACGATTCCGCATCTCAAACGAATGAGATAGAAAGCGCAACTCTTGCCTTTAACTGGCTAGAGCATAGCGATGTTTCATATGCACTAGAAATCAAAAGGATGATTGAACTATCAGCTGATTATGTTAATGCGCAACTAACGAATGAAACAGAAAAAATTTTTCACGATTTAGATTTAGCTATTCTCGGATCTCCTAAAGTCTCTTATCAGAAATATGCAACCGATATCCGAAAAGAGTACGAGCACATGTCTGATAGCGAATTCACTGCAGGGCGATCGTCATTTCTTACCAAGATCATAGAAAAGCAAAAAATCTTTCAGACGGATGCCTTTCACGACTTGTTTGAAGAAACTGCTCGCGAAAACATCCGTAACGAAATAGAACAACTGACACAAAAATAAAAAGGGTGCATCTCCGATGCGGTCCTATTACTAATAATCAGCTACGGTTCAAGCATGAAGCAAGCTCAGACCTTGGGAAGACTGCGGAAGTCAGGATGGTTATCACGCACCGTCAAAGAAGAGATCCGACAGAATGCAATTAAACGTATTCAACAAGGAGAAGAGCTTTTCCCCGGAGTACTGGGATATGAGAATACAGTTATACCGCAACTCGAAAATGCGTTACTGGCCGGACATGATTTCATTTTCTTAGGAGAACGCGGTCAAGCGAAAACACGCATGATTCGAGGACTTACTGATCTTCTCGATGAATGGATGCCAATTATTGCCGGTTCGGAAATTAATGACGACCCCTATAACCCAGTATCAAAATACGCTATTGACCTCGTTAACGAAAAAAAAGACGCAACACCTATCGAATGGGTGCACAGAAGCGAAAGGTTTGGAGAGAAACTCGCAACTCCCGATACTGCAATAGCTGACCTTATAGGAGAAGTTGACCCTATTAAGGTTGCAGAAGGCCGCTATCTCTCTGACGAATTAACTTTGCATTACGGACTGGTCCCAAGAACGAATCGAGGCATTTTCGCTATCAACGAACTACCGGACCTATCCGAACGGATACAGGTTGGTTTACTAAATGTTCTTGAGGAAAGAGATGTGCAAGTACGTGGGTACAAAATTCGGTTGCCTCTAGATATCCTTCTCGTAGCATCTGCGAATCCTGAAGACTACACAAACCGAGGGCGAATCATAACTCCGCTCAAAGATCGTTTCGGTAGTCAATTGCGAACCCATTATCCATTTGAAGTAGAACTCGAGAAAGACATTGCTGTCCAGGAAGCTGAAATATTCTCACAGGCAGACTTAGCTGTCTCTGTTCCAGAATTCATGTCAATGATTGTCGCGACCGTGACGCATGCAGCAAGAGAAAGTTCACATATCAATCAACGATCGGGTGTTTCTGTTCGCGTCACTGTTGCAAACTATGAAGCGCTCATCGCCGGTGCAGTTCGAAGAACTTTATTAAGTAGTGAAACTGAAGTTATTCCCCGTATAAGTGACCTTAGTGCTCTGATTGCGTCAACTGCAGGGAAGATAGAAGTTGAGTCATTAGATGATGGGCGCGAAATTGAAATTATTCAATATCTGATCAAGCAATCCATCCTAGACACGTTTAAAGCCACCGCCGACCAAACACTCTGCGCAGATATTCTCAAAGCGTTCACCGATGGGGCTGTGATCAATGCAGGTGACGATATCCCCTCGGACACCTATCTTCAATGGTTAAAAGATATCCCAGCGTTTACTCCAGTTCTTGAAAGTATTGGTTTAACTCAAGACGACCTCCAAAATCCATCTGTTGTAGCTAGTGGAATTGAATTTATTCTCGAAGGCCTCCATCTCAGCAAACTACTCAATAAGGAGGCAATGGGAGATTCAGGCGTCTATCGCGCACGCGCCTGAAACCAATGGAGTCAGTACTCGCTATAGATATAGGCGGTACGAAAGTTGACGTAGGTCTAGTAACCTTTGAGGGGCACATAATCAGCCGTGACAGGATTCTCACGCTAGAGGCAAGTGAAGGGTCTCTTTACAAAAGAATCTTAGAGGTCGCACATAAGGAAGTTGCAAAGGCAGATACCACGCCAAGAGCGATCGGAATTGGCTGTGGAGGTCCTGGCAAAGATGCATACAATCTCGTCTCGCCACTCAACATTGCGCAATGGAGAGATTTCCCCCTGCGCCAAAACATTGAAGATGACATGGGAATTCAAACATTTATAGATAATGATGCAAAAGCGCTTGCATTGGCGGAAGGATGGTTAGGGGCTGCTAAAAACGCTACAAATTTCATAGCCATGGTCGTATCGACCGGGATCGGTGGCGGAATAGTTCTCAACGGGAACCTCTTAGAAGGCGCTGAAGGAAATGCGGGACATATCGGTCATGTATTCGTTCAACAAGACACTGGAGAGGACGCGTTGGGTGTAGTCGGACTTCTTGAAGGAGCAGCTTCAGGGTCTGGTCTTGCACGACGCTTCGGGATCGAGCCATATAACGTCTCCAAAGAAGTGCGACAAGAAACTGGAGTTCTTGTAGGAAGGGCTATTGCGTCCGTTGCAAACCTTCTAGACTTGCAACTCGCTGTGGTTTCTGGATCTGTAGCGTTCGGATTTGGAAATGATTTCTTTAACGCTGCTCAAAAGACAATTAATGAGCTTACAAAAATTGAACACTCAAGGGGGACACTCGTGACACCGGGTGCTTTAGGCGACGAAGGCCCATTGATAGGAGCAGCAGCAGTTGCGTTACGCAAAATGGGAAAGGAAATATTAACCCAACCCTAGGCTGTCATTCGGTTCTTTTATCTCGGAGGAAAGCTTCCAGTTCAGCAGCTAAATCATCTCCGGAGGGCATGATTTCGCTCTCATCAACACGCTTTTCAAGCTCCTCAATGTAACTAGACATTTCGGGATCATTCGTCACTGCAGTATGGATACGTTGTCTCCAATCATCTGCAGCTTTGTTTAATTCAGCATGAAAAGTTTCGACTCCTGTTACCAACTCGAGTCGTGAAAGAAGGGACCTGGTGGCTTCCGGATTCGGAGGTCCAGGAACATAATGGGGCACAGAGACACGTAGAGAGATTATCGGGATGCCTTCTTTGTCAAGGTGGTCGTGCAGGACTCCTACAAGGCCAGTCGGCCCCTCGTATGAAGGTTTGCCAAGCCCAAGCCGATCAGCAATCAAGGAATTAGCTGCGCTTCCCACTACACCTAGCGGTCTAGTATGAGGAGCCATACCCGCCATCGCTCCAATCGTTATCACCATCTCCACATCCATGAGCCGAGCTACCTCTGTGAGCGACTCTGAGAATGTTTTCCATCGTAAATGTGGTTCTATCCCAGACAACAAAAGTAAATCATGGTTGCCGGAAGGGCATTGAGCCCCCCATATTTTATTTGACGGCCATTCAATCTCACGACCATGCTCACCCAAGCGAACAATGGGTCGTTCTTCTTGAAAATTGAAAAATGATTCAGGATCAATTTCTGCGACGAGAGATGCATCATGTTTAGCTATGAGAAGATCTACTCCGGCAGTAGCGGCTTCAGCGGCATCAAATAGGCCCTTCAGAGCTACCACAAGAATTGGTCGGTTCATTTCCCTTCTATCAATCCATCTCAGCTCTTCCATATACTGAGCCTTACACAAAAAGAGATATAAGAAAGAACCGAACTAAAATATTTGAAAAGGATCGCTGAATCTATTCACTTAGCACCCCAGCATCGTAAAACTGCAAGATTATGGAAACGAATGTTCAATCAAACATAGTAATCGCTGGAACATCTCATCTTACGAAGAGGCCCCATGACACGCCATGTAATGTCATTGAACTCATGTGTGAAGCTACACAAAAAGCTGCCGAGGATGCTGGCAATGACGCAATATTGTCGGTCGTTGACCAAATCATTGTTCCTCAAGGCACATGGACCATAAATAATCCTGGCGGCCTTGTTGCACAACATTTAGGTATAGCGGCAAAGAGCATCACATATAACGTAGGAATACTTCAAAGCTCCCTCATTAAGCGAGCAATAGAAGACGTTAACGCAGCCAAATCCCGATGCACCCTTGTCGTAGGAGGCGAAGCAAAAGATTATGAGCGAAATGTTTCAGAATCGCTACACGCCATACCAACTCTCTCAGAGGCCATAAAGCAAGAATTTCCTGAGTTCATTCAACCCGCTGAGCTTCCGATTTCACGATATGAAATAGACATGGGGTTAATTAGGGCTCCAGACCAATATGCGCTTATTGAAAACGCATACGCACACGCGCACAAATTAACGCGTGAAAGCCACCAGGAGTTAATAAACAACGAGTGGGAAGAAATGGCAAGAATAGCTGACTCAATTCCATCTTCATGGATTCGTGACGCTCACGACTACCTTAAGAAGAATGGTTGGGGACGTACCATCGCAACACCATATATGTTGCATCACGTCACTCAATGGAATGTGAATCAAGCATCAGCGATACTTATCACAACCGAAGATGTTGCAGAAACCTACTCAAACGGATCTGATGGATTTATCTTCCCGAATGCACTTATCGAATCAAATGCAGTAATCCCTTTAACAGAGAGAAGTCAACTCCATCACTGCAACGGGCTTCATCACATAAAGAACGAGTACGTTCGGCTAACCGGAAAGAACCCATCTGAGAGCCAATTTCATGAACTTTACAGTTGCTTCCCAATAGCAGTTAGGCTTCAGCGAGAAGCATTTGAGTTAGGCAAACGGCCCGGCACCATTACTGGAGGAATGACCTTTGCGGGGGGGCCATATAACAATTTTATGCTGCAGGGACTATCCCAATTAGCCAAACAAGTTCGAGAGAGCCAGACCTCTGGAGTGATTACTTCAGTCTCTGGCATGCTGACCAAACAAGGACTTATTTCATTATCAGCCCAACAACCCCCCTCAGGACTGTATCTCAGCGATGTTTCCGATAAAACCCAATCCAGAACTGACAGAATACACATAGAACCTGAAATGTGCGGAAATGCAAAAGTCGTATCATCAACTGTGTCATATAGTGCAGGTGCTCCACAGGTTTATGTGCTAGCTGAGAATCATGATACACAGCGCCGACTTCTCATCTCTGACTCAAATATTGTCATTGAAGAGTTCCTGAAAAGCCACAAGATTGGAGACACAATCCACATAAGTCAAGAAGGTTTCATTAATCTCTGAGCGCTATCGGTGGGGGTGGGCTACTGATAGCCCACCCCCTAAAGCGGTGGCAGTTTTCCAGGAGACGAACGTGCCCACTGTGGTCCTTAAATCGGTTGAAGTGGTGGATGCCCAACACATTTCTGTTTCTATGCGGCTTCTAGCTAAATACGTTTAAATGTGTAAAACTCAAAAGAGAAAAGACCAGAATTTCTAGGAGCATAAATGCAGTTAAGGAACCTCGTTGACCCAAAATCAACAGTTGTTGTAACAATGGAGGTGCAAGAGGGAATCATTGGCGAATCTTCTGCCTTCATTGATTTACATCAAGCTGCAGTTTCCTCAGGCGTTTTATCAAAGGGTCCGCAACTTTGTCAGGCCGCTCGCCGTATGGGGATACCAGTTATTCATGCAACTGCGGTTAACAGGAGTGATTCGCGTGGCACGGTTACAAATTGTAGAATGCTTGCGGCTTCAAAAGAGATGCATGGACGAGGGTCAGGAATTATTGAAGGCACAGAAGGCGCGCAACTAGTAAGCGAATTTGGGCCTGAACCAGAGGACATTATTATCTCGCGATTGCATGGTTTGACTCCGTTTACGTCAACCTCTCTTGACCAAACAATACGTAACTTAGGTTCAACTACTGTGATTCCAGTCGGTGTATCCATCAACATTGGAATCTTAGGGCTTGTTCTCTCAGCAGTTGATTTGGGATACCAAGTAGTTATTCCCACTGATGCTGTTGCTGGAGTCCCTATTGAGTACGGGGAAAAGGTTCTTGAGGGAACCCTGTCATTATTATCGACCCTCACAACAACAGAAGAAATTATCTCAAATTGGGAATAGGAAAACGTAAAGAGCCGGACCCGTAGGCCCGGCTCTTTGATACGTTCAGTTGAACGGTTTCAGCTTTAGCTGACGAATGAACGTCGGCGTGTGCTGAGAACAATCATGGCTCCACCAGCGAGCACTGCTGCACCGATGATAGCGACCATTGCTGATTCTGAACCTGAGTTAGGAAGAATTGGAGCTCCTACACCAACACAGTATCCTCCACCTTGTTCGGTGAATCCAGCGCCACCGCCAATACCAATACACATTCCTCCTTCAGGAACCGTGTAGGTAGCAGTTACTGAAAATGTTCCATCTGCGCCTGCAGAACCAATTGTTAGCGCTCCAGTATCACATGCGTCAGGTCCGCCAGCGGCGAGAGCTTCGTATGAGTTAACTGAGCAAGGAACAAGTGCAACTGCACCTGCTATCCATCCTGAACCGGTGATAGTAAATTCATACTCTCCGGCCGCTTCAACAAAAGCAGGATCAGCCTGTGCTAGTGGAACATCTTGTGCTTGAGCAGCTGGTGCCAATGCGAGCATTGCAACCAGCGCTACAGCAAAAGCTGAAACTAGTAATTTAATTTTTTTCATGAAAAATTTCCCTCTCATCATGTACGGCAATACGTTTTTGCCGCATGAAAGTTTGTAATGTGCCATACGACACATACGTAACGGTAGCCGTGTTTCATGTAATTTGCCATTATTTGCGCAACAATCCGGTCAAATTAGCCTGCAAAATCAGCGCCTAAGGTCATTTCCAAGCCCAAACTGGCTCTTCAATATGATCTGTTCTCATAAAGTTTCCCAGCAATGCGACTTCTTTGAATTGCAGTAACAAAGCAGCAGTTGGGGCATGAATAAGGCGATTTCGGATCGGTAACTGAAGGACCTTTAGATTGCTTTCTTCAATTGAGACCCATTTCGGGCTATCAGCTCTGAATAGCTCTTCTATGTCAATGATAAATATTTCCTCAACTTCACCAGGTTCAGCTTCAAGAGAAGATAGATCGTTTACCCATAAGACCACTGGGGTAATTGAAAAACCTGACCGTGTTTCGTACTCATCAAGGCATCCCAAAATCTGATCTTTGGAAACGTTTATCCCTATTTCCTCATTAATTTCGCGTAGCACGGTTTCTTCCCGCGTTTCCCCAGGGTCAATTCTTCCTCCTGGCAAGGCGTACTGGTAACTGTGATTACGTAACCCTTTCCCACGTCTTGTAAGAATAAACCCAGCTTCGCCTTTATCATTTTCGACAACAATGATTCCTACAGAAGCCTTCCGAAGCGTGTCGTTAGTTGAATCAATTCTGTTATGTGCCGAAAGGTTGTCGGTGATCGTTTGCTTTAAAGCGCCTGCAAATGTTGTATCAGGTACGCCTGATAGATCACTCAGCGTGCTTTCCATTCAGGTGAACGCTTTTCAACGAAAGCGAGTGGCCCCTCTTTAGCGTCTTCACTCTTGGCGACGGGTGTAAATAGTTCAACGGCGATACGTATACCTTCGTCGTCATCTACCATCGCTCCCTCCAACACGGCTTTCCGTGTGGCACGGACAGCGAGCGGGGCATTGCTATTTATGCGTTCGGCCAAGCTAATGGCTTCGTTGATTGCTTCACCCGGTTCGCACAGAATATTCACCAAACCATGTTGGTGGGCTCGCTCAGCAGTTATTGTGTCTCCGGTCAATGCCATCTCCATAGCAATATTTTGCGGGACTCGTTTCGGTAATCGTGTTGTGCCACCGGCCATGGCGACAAGGGATCGCTTAACCTCTGGAAGGCCAAAAGCGGCATTAGGTGATGCGACGACAAGGTCGCATGCGAGAACTAATTCGCAGCCTCCCGCAACAGCGGGTCCTTCAACTGCTGCAATAACAGGTTTTGTTCTCTCCAACGTGACAAAGCCTCCGAATCCCCCTCGGCTTGTGCCGAGGTTCGCTTTTCCTGAGGCGACAGCTTTGAGGTCGGCGCCGGCGCAGAAGACGGGGCCGTTGCCGGCAAGAATGCCAACCCACACGTCGTCGTCAGCTTCGAGTTTGTCTATAGCTTCTTCAAGGGCTTGTGCTAACTCTCCGGAAACAGCATTGCGTGCTTCAGGTCTATTTAATGTGATGACGGCAGTCCGCCCTCTTTTCTCATATTCAACAATCATGAGTTAGACCATAGTTCACATAGCAAAGGTCATCACAACTTCCCTCGTAAACCAACCACGTTCGATATGTGCACAAGCGGGTAGGGCTGGTACTGTCAAAGCATGGTCATCGGTAAATGGCGTAGGCGTAAAAGGAACAAGAACTATTACGCGTATTCTGCATGGGATGGCACCCAAACAGGTTTCGAACTGTCTGCTGATGACATCATGTCAGAAATCGCTGATGACCTCATGTTTGACGGAGATATCAACTCCGCCCTGCGCAGATTGATGCAATCAGGTTTCGACATGGATGGTGAACGAATCCAAGGCTTGCGAGACATGTTGAATGAACTTCGTGAACAACGACAAGAACGTCTTGAAAACTATGACCTCGGTGGAGTCTATGACGAAGTATCGGAAGGCCTCAATAACGTTGTTGATACTGAAAGACAATCATTAGATGACCTCCTCCAAGAAGCAACCGAATCAGGAGATGAACGAAGAGCCAAAATAACTGAAGAGACTGTTACCCAACGGAATTTAGAGCTGGACATGATGCCAGAAGATTTGGCTGGAAAAGTTCGCGAGCTTCAAAACTACGAATTCACTTCCTCAGAAGCCCGCCAACAATTTGATGACCTTATGGACAAGCTTAAAGAACAGCTCATGCAACGATATTTGGATCAGATGTCCGATGATATGCAGAATATGGGTTCCGAAGATATGGGCCGGCTCAAGGACATGATGTCTTCATTAAATGAAATGCTTGAACAGCGCGCTCAGGGTGAAGAACCAGATTTCGATTCTTTTATGGAAGAATTCGGAGATTTTTTCCCAGAGAATCCCGAAACCCTTGATGAACTCCTAGAGGTCATGGCGCAACGAATGGCTGCTGCACAAGCAATGATGAATTCCATGACCCCTGAACAACAACAGCAACTTCAGCAGTTAAATGATCAACTCTTAGAAGATATGGACTTGCAGTGGCAAATGGATCGGTTAAGCCAAAACTTGCAAGAAGCGTTCCCGGATCTTGGTTGGGAGCAATCATATGAATTTTCTGGTGATGAGCAGGTTTCGTTGGATAATGCGCAAAATATTTTTGAAGAGCTCGCTGACATTGATTCTCTTGAGCGGATGCTCTCATCGGTGAATAATCCATCTCAACTCGCTGAGGTAGATATTGAACGAGCCCGAGAACTCCTCGGAGATGATGTGGCCAATAGCCTTGATCAGTTATCGGAGATAGCGCAAGAATTAGAGAAGGCTGGTTATGTCGAAAGTAAAGATGGACGATTCGAATTAACGCCGCGTGCTATGCGAAAGATAGGGCAGCAAGCCTTGGCTGATCTATTTAAAAAGTTAAGCAAAGACCATCTCGGGTCACATGATCTTCAGCATGAGGGCATAGGCCATGAACGTGATTTTTCAACTAAGCCATACGAATTTGGAGACCCTTTTAATTTAGATATTCAACGAACGGTTCGTAATGCAATTAAACGAACTGGAGGGGGGACGCCTATAGAGTTGTCGCCTGATGATTTTGAAATAGAACGAACTGAAAGTCTCGTTCGTTCAAGTACTGTTCTCATGCTTGATCTTTCAAACTCTATGGCGTGGACGGGTAGGCTACTCCCAGCAAAAAAAGTAGCCTTGGCTCTTCAATCACTCATCACGATGCAATACCCAAGAGACTATTTAGGCATTGTCGGATTCCATCTCCTTGCCCGCGAGATTGATATACATGAATTGCCCGAAGTCACCACTGGTTACATGCAAGGCACAAACATGCAGCATGCGTTGATGCTTGCCCGCCAAATGTTAGCGAAACAAACCGGAACAAAACAGATCATCATGGTTACCGATGGGGAACCCACTGCCCATATCGACAGAAACGGAAATCCATATTTTGATTACCCACCGTCACAATTTACGATCGACCGAACCCTCGCTGAAGTAATGGCTTGCACAAAGGATGGGATTCGGATCAACACATTTATGCTCGACCCGGAACCTGCCTTAAGTCGGTTCATTGAAAAGATTACAGAAATGAATGGTGGGCGTGCATTCTTCACGAACAGAGATAATCTCGGCGACTATTTACTTGTTGATTTCGTTGAACACAGACGAAAAATCATAACATCGCGCTAAAAATTGCACATTTCGGCGTAAACGTAAATTATTTGCATCTTTTTGGTAAAGGACTTGCTTTTTAGGAGTCTGACCTGCTTAAATAACATTAATGTAATTACAAGCCTGAGTTTTGGGCTTTTAAACGCGCCAAATTGGTGCAAGCAGCGTTGCTGTGGTGTAACTGGAGGGTTGATACGTGATCGAAGAAAATTCGATTGCTGAGGGGTGGCAAGACTTTGCTAACTGCCTTGGTGTTGACCCAGACTTGTTTTTCCCTGAACGGGGAGCGTCTACACGAGAAGCGAAAGAAGTGTGTCGGGGATGCGTTGTTCGTGGCGATTGCCTTGAGTACGCATTACAAAATAGTGAGAAATTTGGTATCTGGGGCGGTATGAGTGAACGTGAACGCCGCCGGATTAGACGACAACGTGCGCTCGAACGGCAAGCTTCTGAACGAGAGGCAATTATCCAGATTGTCCCCGACTCAAAAGCTATTAGTTAATCAAAATATTTGATCAGTTAGATAGCGCCGAACCCGCAAGCATTGCATCTACTTTTCGTTGTTTACGAATCTTTCTGCGTTGACGTTCTGAACATCCACCCCACACACCGTGGTCTATTCGATGAGTTAATGCATGTTCCAAACACGCTGCTTGTACCGGGCATGTGGAACAAATGCTTTTAGCCCTTGCGACACCAATACCATCGCTAGGGAAAAAGATCTTCGGATCCCTATCAGCACAATTACCTTTAGCCATCCATGTTGTTTCCATAATTACCTCCAATGCTTACAAGACGGTGCGGGCACTAAAAAAGTTCCCGTAATTAAAAGAAATTTTTTTAGATACACTCAATTCCAACGAAACAAGGACGAGAAATGACCGATATAGAGAACGAACCCCCACGAGGGCATATAAAGATGGTGTACATGGGGCCCGTCGCCCCTCACTGGGAAATGCGATCCGATTTTGGTGATAAGGATCTCATAGATGGACTTCGAACAAGAGTTGAAGCTCGCTTAGTTCTCCTGCCTCCTCATGACCCACAATTCCGACGAAACCGGGAACGGGTAAACCGAGACGCAGAACGAGAAAATATTCTTATCGAATGGGACTTAGGCTACGAAGAAGAGGAAGAAGTAGCTTCCTAGATTCCCAACTAAAGAATACGGGGTCAAATATCGTCATATAGGCCTTTGTCCCCAAAGATATTGCGGGTGTTAACCTAAAATTAACCTTGTAGCTACTTGGTATTCTTTTATTTAGGACAGTGTTAAATCGTTGTTAATACAGCGAGGGAAAATGTGTCCGAACGGTTGAAATACCAAATACCCACTCCACTGAGAGCTTCACTCGTCTTTGGGCTCATTTACACCTTCCTCGTAGGAGTTTCATCTCTTGAATCAGGCATCAAAGTTATGGGTGCTGATACACAAGAGAGCCTCTTCTCAAGTGTAAGCAATCCAGTAGCTGGATTGTTTATCGGAATTCTAGGAACGGTTCTAGTCCAGTCGTCATCCGCATCGACTTCAGTTATTGTTGGACTCGTCGGAACAGGCGCTCTAGGGGTTGGGGACGCAGTTCCGATGATCATGGGTGCGAACATAGGTACAACAGTTACGAACACCCTTGTGGCGCTTGCCCATATGCGTCAGTCAGAGGAATTCAAACGAGCGTTCTCGGCAGCTACAGTTCATGATTTCTTTAATTTGATGGCAGTGTCCATTATCTTACCTATCGAATTAGCGACCAATGTCTTATCAAATTCAGCAGAGAAAATAAGCGAACAACTCGTTGGTTCAGCTGGCAGCGAATGGAAAAGCCCTATCAAGAAATGGGTGAAAGAGCCTGTTGGTTGGCTAAAAGATCTAGGAGACGCTATTGGGGCATCGGGCAATGTGCTTGGAACCTTATTGGTAGCAATCGGACTAGTCATCATTTTGATCTCCCTCGCATTTATTACGAAGAATATGCGGAAGCTCGTTGCGGACCGCATTGAAGCATCCCTTAACAAAGTTCTAGGGAAAGGGGCCGGAACTGTAGCAATGTTGTTAGGTCTAGTGATCACTATCTCTGTGCAATCTTCCAGCATTACAACATCAATCATGATCCCACTAGCAGCAGCAGGCGTCGTCTCTCTCCGCAATATTTACCCAGTGACGTTAGGGGCAAATGTAGGAACCACAATCACGGCTTTACTTGCAGCATTAGCGACAAGTCGTCCGGAAGCATTGACTGTAGCGATAGTTCACACTCTATTTAATGTTGGTGGCATCGTTCTGCTGTACCCGATGCCCTATGTTCGCGACATACCCGTACGCCTTGCAGAAAACCTAGCTAAGATTGCTATTAACAGAAGAGTTGCTGCCGTGGTATACGTAGTCGTGGTATTTATCGTGGTTCCATTATTAGGTGTTGCGATCCTTCGATGAAAGGAAAATGATGGTTTTATCATTCTTTAAAAAAAATGACAGTGGACTGGAACTCATATCCCACCGAACAATAAAAATGCTCGCAGACGCAAGACATTCTTTTGACCTTGCGTCAGCAGCTGTTCTAAGCGGAGCGGATTATGATTCAGTAGCTGAAGACATCCGAGTAACTGACAATCACATAAATAAAACAGAACAAGATCTCCGTGGCGATCTAGTAACTCACATCGCCGTCCATGGAGGGACAGATATAGGAGTCGTGCTCAGTTACACACTGTTAATTAAAAAAATTGAACGTATCGGTGACCAAGCAAAAAATATTCTGGATTTGGCTGAAGAAGGGGTTTCATTCGTTGGCGAAGATGATGTTGCTGAACTCATAGAGGTTCGCCGTGCAATATCAGCTATGTTTGCGGAAGCCGCTGACTTAATGGCGGAAAATACCAGTGAACAGGCGCAAGACTTCTACGATCGGGCCACAGAATTACGAAGATCAATCGAAGGCAAAATAAGAGACTTTATGCATTCGGATCAACCAGGCGTGTACGCAGTTCCTCGAGCAGTGCTCTATCGGTACTGGAAGAGAATCGTTTCTAACCTCGCTGGTGTGGTTACTGGCGTAGCTGAACCATTACAAAATCTTGGATATCTAGACGACGGGCAAACCGATATAGACGACTAACACAAAAGCTTTCTAATTAACCTTTTGTTAACCAAAATTTACTTTTAGTTCTCTTATAAGAATTTAACCTTAAATGTCGCAGTCCAATTAGCGTTAATTTGCCGCTACTACGAACGGATAGGCGACCATGCTGTCAATATCGGCGAACGTGTCCGATACATAGTTGATGGATGGACTGCTGAACGAACGGGTGCCGCACGTCTTACTGATCGCCAAAAAAACAAATAGAATAGAAATAACAGATAGGAGAACGGATGAAAGAGCAATGATCTTATTCTTTATCGGTGCTATCTGTTCAGGGTGCCTTGCCCTATTGCTGTCCCAACTCAAAAGAAAAAGAATCAAAGAACAAATAGACGGAATCCGAAAAATAGCTCTGGGAGAAGAGGTAGAAACTTCCTCCGACCTAGGTCACGCAATTTCATCGCTTCAAAAGGAACTAAACCCCAGTGGACAAGACAGGCCTGTGTTGGTTGATATCGGATGGTACGGAGCATCAATTGATGCTTTACCGATCGGAATCATCTTTGCAGACAGCACAGGAGATATCGTCCATAAAAACCCTGCCGCCAAAAAGATATTTGGAAGCTACAAACAGCAGATTGACGCAACCGTCACTGAATTAATTGAGGTGTCCCTCACAGGGGTTCAACTTAAAAGAGAACTAAGCCTTAACGAAGAAACAGATCAGAAACTCAAATTCATATCACAGCCAGTTGAAATCGAAACTCAACGATATGGAGTAGTTATAGCCATACAAGATATTTCAGAACAAGAACGATTAGATGCTACGCGCAGGGACTTTGTAGCGAACATCAGCCACGAGTTGAAGACCCCAATCGGAGCGATGGTTATCTTGTCCGAGACTCTCCAAGCAGAAGAAGACAAGAACTTAGTCCTCGAGCTATCCGAAAGAATAGCTCAGGAAGCTCACCGGCTCGCTGGCACAATCGATGACCTATCTCAATTAAGTCAAATAGAGCATGGTTCAAAACAATTCTTTGAAATTACCCCAATCACCTATCCAGTTCACACAGCTATTGCCCGGGCATCATCAATAGCGAAACAAAAGGGGATAGATATCAATCTGAAAGAAGACGAAGATTTATATCTACTGGGAGACCACATCCAAATCACGTCAGCGATTTATAACCTTCTTGATAACGCAATCAAATACACAGAACAAGGCACAGGAAAGATTGACATAACAATAGAAGCCAAAGAAAACAATATAGAGATCATCATCTCAGACAACGGAATTGGAATACCAGAAGCCAGCCATAATCGAGTATTTGAAAGATTTTATCGAGTGGATCCCAGCAGAAGCAGAGATAGCGGAGGAACAGGCTTAGGTCTCGCAATTGTTAGGCATGTCGTGTTAAACCATGACGGAAAAATTTCGCTGGACTCAAAAGAGGGTCAAGGAACATCATTTACTATTTCGCTTCCTCAGCAGAAGCAAGACCAGATTGAAACAAACCCAACTGAAGTAAAGGTTTAACCCACTATGCCAAATGAAGAAATGAAAGTACTGGTCATTGAGGACGAAGAATCATTCATAACAGCGTTGAAAGTAGGTCTCACTCGGGAAGGTTTCACCGTAGAAATCCAAAGTGACGGCGCAGAGGCCCTTAACACATTCAAAACCTTCAACCCAGATATCGTTCTGTTGGACCTCATGCTCCCGAACCGGTCAGGCGTTGATATCTGTAGAGACATCAGAGAAATAGCTAAAACACCAATCATCATGGTGACTGCCAAAAGCGAAGAGATAGATACGGTCTTGGGTCTAGAAGTAGGAGCCGATGACTATATCTCTAAGCCATACCGACTCCACGAACTAATCGCTCGCATGAGGGCACAACTCCGAAGAGCAAATTGGGGTGATGAACCAGTAGCAACATACCAGGTAGAGAAAACAACGATTGGCGACATTACCATCGACCCGAATAGGCATGAAGTCTTCAAAGGAGACACACAAATTACACTCCCGCTGAAAGAATTCGAACTACTCCTCCTTCTCATGCGAAACGCAGGGCAAGTCCTGACTCGCGGAATCCTCATAGACCATATTTGGGGCGTCGACTATTACGGTGACATGAAAACACTTGATGTTCATATAAGGCGAATACGAGCGAAAATAGAAACAGATCCAAGTAACCCCAAGCGCATACTGACAATCCGGGGACTAGGTTACAAATACGCCGACGCATAAACACCCGCAAATGTTTTATGCATTTGAATCTTTAACTCCTAGACTCGTTACGTGGATGACAACGTTGAAACACAACCTGATTTCTTCAAAGGCGAAGTAAGCACAACAGCTGCGAAAACAAATAAAGGCAAATTCGTTCTCTCACCTTTTGTGAGACTAAGCAGAGTCCACGCCCTTTCAGCCGCCGGCGATGCAATGATTACAGTCGCCCTCGCCGGTTCGCTATTCTTCTCCATTGATCCAAGCGCTGCCCGATGGAGAGTAGGCCTCTACCTCGCGTTAACAATCGCCCCATTCGCCGTCGTGAGCCCACTAATTGGCCCAGTCATTGACCGCTACGCGGGTGGACGCAGACTCATGATCCTTGCCATAAACATTTTGCGCGTAATCACAGCTGCACTCATGGTCTCAAACCTTGACTCACTTTTCCTATTCCCACTAGCGTTCACAATCCTTGTTCTACAAAAAAGTTATGCCATCGCTAAAGCAGCAGTCGTTCCAACCACTGTAGAAACACATGAACAGCTCGTAGAGAAAAACGCCCGACTCGCATTCTTATCAGGAATTGCTGGCTTCTCCGGAGCGGCACCTGCCGCCCTAGCCCAACTCATAGGAGGACCAGGATGGTCAGTTGTGCTCGCAGCGATAACGTTCGGCTTTGCCGGTCTAGCCTCTCTACGCCTACCCAAAACAACTATCGCACCAACAGCTGAACAAGAAGACGAAAAAGAAGAACTCCGCTCTGCAGGAATTACCAGAGCAGCTACCAGCATGGGAGTCCTCAGAGGCATCATAGGCTTCTTCACATTCCTCGTAGCATTTGCATACAGAGGCGGAACTGATGACCTAGACCTCTCAGGTATAGGAACAGCAACTGGCAGCAAACTCCATGAAGACCTCCTAGCAACAGATATCGGCGCAGACGGTTCCTCAGCCATAGCCCTCGGAGCAGTCGTTGCATGCAGCGTCATCGGCGGATTAATCGGATCAATCATCGCACCCAAAGTACGAACACGAATCAGCGAAGAACGAATGCTACTCGGCGCCCTACTCACAATAACCAGCATCGCCATCCTAGGATTATGGGCAGGGGGAATAAGCGGCGCCCTCGTCGTAGGCCTAGCAGTCGGATTATCAGTCAGCTCAGGAAAACTCGCTTTTGATTCAATCGTCCAACGCGATGCACCCGACGCCAACTACGGGCGATCATTCGCACGATTCGAAACACGTTTTCAACTCATTTGGGTCTTCGCAGCGCTCATACCCGTCATCTTCACACTCCCAGCACGACTCGGTTTCCTCATGCTCGCCATCGCTGGCGGAACAGCAGCAATCACCTACCTACTAGGGAACAATTCGGGAACGCAACAAACAACGGAAGGCATACTGGGTCTCCTAAAAAACTTAATTCAAAAACCAGATGTCGAAGAACAACCCAAAATCGAGGAACCACCACAAGAACAAAAACCACCGGTCATGGAAAAAAAACTAGAACCATTCAATCCGTTTCCACAAGACCCCGAGGACGACAATTTCAAACTCTTCTAACAGAATTCAGTCAAGAATATCCAAACGAGCTAACCACAAACCAGGAGCATCCACTTCATTTGGAGTAGGGAAATTTTTCGAATCCTCCCACAAACGACCCAAACCCGCAGTATCAGCCCGTTCAAGAACCCCATTCACGAAATTCGTGCCCCTATCAACCTGAGCTTGAGTCAGTTCAAGACCCAACAATCGTTCAATAAACCTGTCAGACGGATCAGCCTCAACACGTTGACGACGCATCGCTTCCGTAATTTGTTCATACGACCCTATAAGTCCCTTACCCACTGAATCCATTACATGGTCAACATACCCAACGATCACCGCTGTTGTAGCTTCAAGTTCTGGCAGAATAAACTTCTGTTCCTCACTTTGCATCGCTCCCAAAATCACTTCCGGGCTACCCAACGATTTCTGCAAATCCTCAATAGCTGACGGAGACGTCATATCAATTTGTTGTAACTTCTCTTCAAGTCCAGAAGGGTTACTTTCAAACGCACCCACGTACTCCATCAGCAAATCACTAAACCGTTTGCGAATATGGTCCAATTGGAAGATGGTGTAGTAGGTGATCTCGTTCAAACACACCCACAGTAATAATTCTTCGGATGGCAGACTCCACTCTTGCCCGAACTTCTCAACATTTCTGGTAATGATCCTGACCTGCGCATCTTGTTCGCGCGGAATCGGAAGATCATATTGCCCCAACGCACGCTGCGCTAAATGACCAACCATTGAACCCGCCGTCATAGCAAGCATCATAGGACCCAGAAATTGCATCATCTGCCCAAACATTGCCCCCATCGGGTCGCTGCTTTCAATTTCGTTGCGCGAACTCTTACCCAATGACGCATTCAATTCCTCAAATAGCGGTTGATACGCTTCAATAGTCGCATGCGCCCACTCAGTTCGTGTCACAGGCACTACCGTCGCATTGCGAGACTCCAAACCAGTAGCATCCGAGACGTGTAACTGCGCAACACGAGATAACTCTTCAAGGGCGATTCTATGAGAGGGGTCAACATTAGAATCTCCTTCCTCACCAGCAGCCATTTGCACAGCGATTTGCTTTGCAGTTGACCAATGGTCTTGCCCCCCACCACCAAATAACTTTTCAAAATCACCGAAGAAAGGGATACCTTCAAAAGGGTTATCATTATCCATGCGCAACCTCTATAACAAAATCGTTACTCTTAGTTTATAAACTTCAGCGCAAGAAATTAAGCCACAATCCAAGACGATCAGAATTTTGGCGCTGTTTCCCTCAAGAAATTCGAAAACTTGACTAAAAATCGCCGAGAAAGGCTTTTTTAGGTAAAGTGCTAGTACCTAAGAGCAAAGCGAAAACACAACAGCCAAAAGTTGAGGGAGGCTATGGAAACGCTTATCGTTACAGGAGCAGCAGGTTCCATCGGAACACGTGTATGCAAAACACTCGCCGAAACAGACGGCGTCGCAGCAATACTCGCCATCGATACACGCCCTGAAATGCCCAATCACAGACGCGTCTACCACCATCAACTAGACCTTCAAACAGACGACTTGAAACCAGTGTTCGAAGGAGCAAATTCGCTCATCCACCTCGCAACATCATTCGGACCCAGCAGCGATGGAATGGATGCCGGCGGCGCAGAAATAGACGCAACACGACGAGTATTTGAAGCCGCATCAGCAGTCGGAATCAAAAAAATAGTGCTCCTCTCATCAGCCATGGTGTACGGCGCATGGCCGACAAACGAAATACCAATAACTGAGAATGCAGATATCAACCCAAATCCAGATTTCTCATTCGCCTCCGTAAAAACCGAAATCGAAAACATCGCTACCGAATGGAAATCCAAACATCCAAACGCTGAAGTCGTCATCCTGCGTCCAACAACAGCGCTAGCAAAAGGACAAATAAGCTGGGTCGCTCGATCGCTCAAAGCATCAGCAATCATTGATGCCGGAGATAACGACCCACCCGCCCAATTTCTCCACCTCGACGATCTAGCATCCGCTGTATGTCTCGCAAGCAGGGGAGAGCTAAGCGGACCCTACAACGTAGCCCCTGATGGATACATCGAAGCAGAAGTATGTAAAGAACTCAGCGGAAGAATCCCACGACTACGACTCAAAGAAGAAATGGCTGACAAACTCGGCCGGTTTTCCTGGCGGTACAAAATAGCGCCAACTCCTCCCGGATTAACCCCCTACACCATGCATCCATGGATCATCTCCAACCAACGACTCAAAGATGCCGGCTGGCAACCCGATTACACAAACGCCGAAGCATACATAGACGGCACACCAGCAAAACCATGGTCAAACATGAACGCCAAGCAACGACAACGAGCC
>Ga0208130_1000543_pt1 | contig 19627 bp, 16 predicted proteins | sample ETNtaG_31_FD_185771 | JGI IMG/M metagenome (GOLD analysis project Ga0208130, IMG submission 185771) | Marine microbial and viral communities from oxygen minimum zone, Eastern Pacific Ocean - ETNP201310SV78 (SPAdes) (version 2) | ecosystem: Environmental > Aquatic > Marine > Oceanic ...
TTAGATTCAAATTACGTATTAAATGGCACTAAAACGCTCGTACTAAATGGCGCTAATGCAGAAAAGTTATTGGTAACTTGTGTTCAGGATGAAGTTTTTAAAATAGTTATACTCGATCAAAATATTGAAGGAGTCTCTGTAAATTCTTTTTCTACAGTTGACGGTCAATCTTGTTCAGAAATTTCATTTGAAAATGTAAAATTGGATGAATCAACAGTTGTTGCATCAGGTGATGAGGCAATCAATTTAATTAATGAAACAATAAATTTGGCTGTATTGTGTATTTGTGCTGAAGCAGTTGGATTAATGCAATCATGTTATTTAAAAACTTTAGAGTACACAAAAGGCAGAGAACAGTTTGGTCAACCTATTTCTAATTTTCAAGTCTTACAACATAGAATGGTTGATATGTATATAGAGTCTGAACTTGCAAAGTCATTATTAATAAAAGCAATGCTTGAAGTTAATAATCAATCTGATGAAATGTATAAACATGTATCAGCACTAAAATCATATATTGGAAAATACGGAAAATTATCAGCAAAGGAAGCGGTTCAACTCCATGGTGGTATGGGGGTTAGTGAGGAAATGATGATCGGTCATTATTTAAAGAAAATGATCTCAATTGATGCTCTATTTGGCAATGCAGATTATCATCTTAAAAAGTTTGCAAGTTAATTATATAGTTATTTAAAAATGCATTTATAATCTTAATATGGGTGATAACAGGGATATAAATTTTCAATCAACCCAGAGACAAAAAAGAATTTTGCCACAGGATTCTTTTGGTGATTGGAAATGGAGAGAAGCACTTGCAGAATTAATGGTTCCATTAATTGGTTCTTTATATAGAAATGGAATTAATATAATGATTTATGGCAAATCATTAGTAAATGAATCACCTGTTGCTATTATGAAAGCTCATAGATTTGCAAGACAAACTGATAATAATGAATTAAGTGAACTTGAGACATATCCTATTCTTCAACATATAAGCTCATTAAAACTGCAAGATTGTGAAATTGATATCGGTGAGATAGCTGTAAAATGTCCTTTTTTTAATGATATTAAAGATGATACTTCAAAAATTCCTGATTATATTAATGGCGAACTTAAATCTGTAATTAATAAAAAGTCTAATAGGCCAAACAATCCCAAAAACATAGTTTTATATGGTTTTGGAAGAATAGGAAGACTGGTAGCAAGAATGATGACGCAAACAACTGGTCCTGGTAATTACTTCAGACTAAAAGCTATCGTGATAAGAAAAGCTACAGATGATGATATTTTTAAAAGAGCAAGCTTATTAACAAGAGACTCCGTGCATGGAGCATTTGATGGTACTGTTAGAGTTGATGAAGAGAATTCAACTCTTGTAATTAATGGCAATCCAGTAAAAATAATATATGCATCGAGTCCAGATGAAATTAAATATAAAGATTTCGATATAATTGATCCAATAGTAATTGATAATACAGGCGTTTGGAGAGATGAAGACAGTCTTTCAAAACATCTTAAATCTGGAGCTTCTAAGGTTATTCTTACTGCTCCAGCAAAAGGTGATTTAAAAAATATAGTGTATGGAATAAATGATAATATTCTAAAAGATAACGATTCAATAATATCAGCTGCTTCATGCACTACAAATGCAATAGTTCCAGTTTTAAAGGCAGTTAATGATGAATATAAAATTAAAGGTGGTCATATAGAAACTGTTCATGCATATACAAATGATCAAAATTTAATTGATAATTTTCACAAAGGTGACAGAAGAGGTCGTGGGGCACCGTTAAATATGGTCATTACTACTACAGGAGCTGTTAAGGCAGTTGCAAAAGCACTTCCAGAGCTAGAGGGAAAACTCACTGGTAATGCTATAAGAGTTCCAACACCAAATGTAAGTCTTGCAATATTATCCTTAGCTCTTGAACAAGAAGTTACCGATACACAAATTAATGATTACCTTAAGTCAATTGCATTTCATTCAAAATATAGAGAAATAATTGGTTTTGTTAATTCACCAGAAATTGTATCAACCGATTTCTATTCAAGTCCATTTGCCTCAATAATTGACTCCCAAGCGACAATTGCAAGTAAAAATAGAGTTACGCTTTATTGTTGGTATGACAACGAATATGGTTATTCTAAACAAGTTATTGGACTTACTAAAAAAGTAGCTAAAATTAATCTACCAAGATTACCAAATCCAGTTAACTAAACCTAGAATCAGACTCACTTTAGCCTTATAATTCTATTGTTTTTAATAGTTTCAATAGCAACTAAGGCACACATAAGGTGATAAAAATATCAAAAGGTCTTGATTTACCAATTTCAGGTAAACCAGACACATCTATTACTGATGAACCAAAAATTTCATCAGTTTCTTTATTAGCTAATGATTTTGTTGGAATGAAGCCAACAATGCTAGTTAAAGAAAATGATGAAGTAAAAGTTGGTGAAAAATTATTCGAAGATAAAAAAAATCCTGGTATATTTTTTACTGCTCCTGCTGGAGGATTGATTAAGTCTATTAATAGGGGCGATAAAAGAAAATTTTTATCAATTGAAATAGAAATTTCACAAAATGAAGAATTCATTGATTTTGATATGGGGTCTAGTCAAGATGAAATCAAAAATACATTAATTAATAGTGGTCTTTGGAATGTATTTAGAACGAGACCATTTAACAGAACACCAAACATATCTTCTTCACCAGAGGCCTTATTTATAAACTGTTGTGATACTAACCCCTTAAGTGTGGACCCATATGAAATCATTAATATTGAAAAAAATAGTTTTGATAAAGGTCTTGAGACAATAAAACAATTATTTGATTGTGATATCCATCTTACCTATCAAAATAATAATTTTGATAATACGTTATCAGGCATTAATTATCATCAGTTTACTGGACCACATCCAGCTGGTCTAGTTGGTACACATATTTCTAAAATACATCCTGTAAATTTAAATTCAAAAGTTTGGACAGCTAATTTTCAAGACATAATATCAATAGGATATCTTAAAATAAATAAAAAAATTAAAACAACTAAGATCATTAGCTTGGGAGGTCCTGCTGTATTTGAACCATCATTAATTAAAGTTAGATATGGATCTAATTTAGATGAGATTACTGCTGGAAAGATAGAAGATAATTCAAGAGTTATATCGGGATCTGTTCTACATGGTCATGAATCAGAGGGTGTAATGAAGTATTTAGGTTATTACGATTCACAAGTTTCTGTTATTCCAGACGAAGTTAATGAAATCTTTTTAAATTGGTTAATGCCAGGCTCTTCACTCCATTCAAAATTAAATGTCTTTATTTCCTCTTTTATTAAGCCTAAAAAATATATCTTTAATACATCCATAGGAGGTGGTAATAGGGCAATAGTCCCAATTTCATCATATGAAGAAGTTGTTCCAATGGATATTCTAGTCACACAATTACTTAAATCATTGGTGGTATCTGATATAGAGATGGCAATTGATTTGGGAATGTTGGAGTTAGTGCCTGAAGATTTATCTCTTTGTTCATATGTTTGTCCAAGTAAATATGATTATTCATCAATTCTAATGGATAATTTAAATAAGCTATATTTAGAACAATGAAGATTCTTAGAAATTATTTTAACAATATCAAACCTAACTTTATTAATGATGGTAAATACAATAAATGGTTTCCATTATTCGATGCATTAGAAAATTTATTTTTTTCATATGGTAAAAAAACAAAAAATCCAATCCATGTAAGAGATGCTGTAGACATTCAGAAAGTAATGGTAACTGTTTGGTTGGCTACTTTTCCTGCAATGTTTTTTGGTATGTATAATCTTGGATCTCATTCATTAGAATATCTAGATTCAATAAATGTACAAAATACTGGTGATTGGCATCATTACTTTGTAAATATTGTTGGTTATGATTCAAATAGCTTTTTTAGCAAGTTATGGTTTGGAGCATGTTATTTTATTCCTATATATTTTGTAGTTTTTACCGTAGGTATTGCTTGGGAGGCATTATTTGCAATTGTAAGAAAACACGAAATTAATGAAGGGGCTTTTGTTTCAACTGTATTGTTTGCATTAAGCTGCCCGCCTGATATACCACTATGGCAAGCTGCAATGGGTATTTCATTTGGCTTGGTTATTGGAAAAGAAATTTTTGGAGGTACTGGTAAAAATTTCTTAAATCCCGCTTTAACCGGAAGAGCTTTCTTATATTTCGCATATCCAGCTCAAATTTCAGGTGACAAAGTCTGGATAGCAGGTATTTCTGACTACAATATAATACCTGAAGGTTATAGTGGTGCCACTGCATTGGGAATGGCAGCAGAAAACGGATTACCTGGTATAACTAATTCATATTCATGGATGGATGCATTTTTAGGAAATATTCCAGGCTCTGTTGGAGAAACATCGATAATAGCAATAATGATAGGTTTAATAATATTATTAGCTACAAAAGTAGCATCATATAGAATTATCCTAGGAACATTTGTTGGTATGATATTTATGTCTTCAATTCTTAATTTAGTTGGATCAGATTCAAATCCAATGTTCTATATTCCATGGTATTGGCATGCTGTTATTGGAAGTTTTGCTTTTGGTCTAGTATTTATGGCCACTGAACCAGTTTCAGGATCTGGCACTAATACAGGTAGATGGATTTATGGAATGGTTATTGGTGTTACAGTAATTTTAATTAGAGTTATTAATCCAGCATTTCCTGAAGGCATGATGTTGGCTATACTATTCGCTAATTTATTAGCTCCTGTTATTGATCATATGGTTGTAATGTCAAATATTAAAAAACGTAAGGCTCAATTTAATGAATGAATCTGTGTTAAAAACAATTGGAGTTGCATTTTTTGTTTGTTTGGTATGTTCGTTAATTGTTTCAACATCCGCAGTTAGCTTAAGAGATCAACAAAAAGAAAATAAGCTCAATGATAGAAGAATAAAAGTTCTTGAAGTTGCCGGTATAGAAATTAAACCAGATCAAACAGTTGCAGAACAATTCTCTAAACTAGAACAAAAATTTGTTAACTTTGATACAGGTCTCTTAATGGATGAGTATAAAAACTTTGATATAGATGAATATGATCAATTAATGTCTACTAAAGATAGCAACTTATCTTCTTCAGTGCCTCAAAATGAAGACATAGCAATAATAAAAAATAGGGAAAATGTAGGAAAAATATTTATATTACGTGACAATTTGGGAAATATAGATAAGTTAGTTTTACCAATAAGAGGATATGGTTTATGGGGCACATTATATGGGTATATAGCAATTAAAGGAGACTTTAATACCGTCACAGGGATAACCTATTATGAACATAAAGAAACTCCAGGCTTAGGTGCTGAGGTAGACAATGATGATTGGAAAGATTCATGGGCTGGAAAAAAAATATATCAAAATGATAAGGTAGCTTTAACAGTAATTAAGGGAAAAGTAGCCAGTGATGATCCCTCTAAGATATATAAAGTTGATGGATTATCAGGCGCCACAATAACTGGAAGAGGTGTTTCAAATATGATTGCTTATTGGTTTGGTAATTCTGGATATTCAAAATTATTACAAGAGCTTGATTATGAATCTTAAGAGGTATCAAGAGGTCATTATTAAACCTCTTATTGATGAAAACCCAATAACTCTTCAGATTCTTGGAATATGTTCTGCTTTAGCTGTTACAAATAATTTAACTGTAACTCTAGTGATGTGCATAGCTGTTATTAGTGTAATATCTTTTTCAAATTTATTTATTTCACTTATTAGAAATTATATTCCTTCGAGTATAAGAATTATTGTTCAAATGACTATCATTGCATCATTAGTAATAGTCGTTGATGAGTTATTAAAAGCATATGACTATGAAACTAGCAAAAGATTATCTGTTTTTGTTGGATTAATAATTACAAATTGTATTGTTATGGGTAGGGCTGAAGCTTTTGCTATGAAAGAGAAGCCATTGCTCAGCTTTTTAGACGGACTTGGAAATGGAATAGGTTATAGCATTATTTTAATTGGTGTCGCATTTATAAGAGAGCTCTTTGGTGCTGGAACTCTATTCGGTGTTGATGTAATGCCAGAATGGTATATGACTAATAATCTATTACTTTTACCTCCAAGCTCATTTATCATTATAGGTTTGTTTATATGGCTTATACGATCTTTAAAACCAGCTCAAATTGAAGAGGATGATTTTGAGGTTTCAGTTCATTCAACGGCACCTAATTTAACTAAAAAAGATATACATGTTTGAACACTATTTAAATATTTTTATAACAACAGTATTCATTGAAAATATTGCTCTTTCTTTGTTTTTAGGAATGTGTACATTTATAGCCATTTCAAAAAAAATTGATGCTGCATTTGGATTAGGTATAGCAGTTATTGTTGTTTGTTTGATAACAGTACCTTTAAATAATTTAATTTATAACTATATACTAAGAGAAGATGCTCTTTCTTGGGCAGGGCTTGAAGGAACAAATTTAGAATTCGTTGAGTTAATTAGTTACATCGGTGTAATAGCCGCAAGTGTACAAATATTAGAAATGTTTTTAGATAAATACGTTCCAGCTTTATATAATGCTCTTGGGCAATTTCTACCCCTAATCACTGTTAATTGTGCAATATTAGGAGCCTCATTATTCATGGTTGAGAAAGACTTAATGTTTGGAGAAAGTGTTGTATATGGATTTGGTGCAGGTTTCGGTTGGGCTTTAGCAATTGTAGTTTTAGCTGGTATTAGAGAAAAATTAAAATATTCTGATATACCAGATGGACTTAAGGGATTAGGTACAACTTTTATTATTGTTGGATTAATGAGTTTTGGTTTTATGTCTTTTGGAGGAATATCACTTTAAAATGAGTATTGACTTAATACTTGGTGTTGCATCGTTTAGTGGAATAATCTTACTCTTAGTTTTGATTATAGTTTTTGCAAGATCAAAATTAGTTTCCACTGGTAATGTATCAATTGAAATTAATGGTGATGCTAGCAACCCTATAGTAGTTCCCTCAGGATCAAAATTACTACAAACTTTAGCTGATAATAATATATTTCTTGCATCTGCTTGCGGGGGTGGAGGAACTTGCAGTCAATGTAAATGTCAGGTTTTAGAAGGTGGAGGTTCTATATTGGCAGCAGAGGAATCTCATTTTAATTCAACTGAACAGAAACAAGGTTGGAGGTTATCTTGTCAAGTTCCAGTTAAAGATAATTTAAAAATAAATGTTCCTGAGGATGTGTTTGGTGTTAAAGAGTGGGAATGTGAAGTTGTTTCTAATGACAATGTTGCAACATTTATTAAAGAGTTAATACTCAAATTACCTGAAGGAGAAAATGTAGATTTTAGGGCTGGAGGATATGTTCAACTTGAAGCACCAGCATATGAAATTGATTACAAGGAATTTGATATTGATAAGCAATATCATGAAGATTGGGATAGATTTAAAATCTGGGACAATAAATCTATTACTAAAGAGCCTGTTATTCGAGCTTATTCTATGGCTAATTATCCTGAAGAAAAAGGAATCATAAAATTTAATATCAGAATAGCTTCACCACCACCAGGTCAAGATGTACCTCCTGGACTTATGTCATCCTGGACATTTGGATTAAAACCTGGTGATAAGGTAAAGGTGTTTGGACCTTTTGGAGAGTTTTTTGCTAAAGAAACTGATGCTGAAATGGTATTTGTTGGTGGAGGTGCTGGTATGGCACCCATGAGATCTCATATTTTTGATCAATTACTTCGTATTAATACAAATCGTAAAATAACATTTTGGTATGGAGCTCGGAGTCTTAAAGAAATGTTTTATGTTGATGATTTTAATAAATTAGCAGAAAAGTATGATAATTTTGAATGGCATGTTGCATTATCAGATCCTTTGCCTGAAGACGATTGGGATGGTGATACCGGATTCATTCACAATGTTTTATATGAAAATTATTTAAAAAATCATGAGGCTCCAGAAGATTGTGAATATTATATGTGCGGACCTCCAATGATGAATAAAGCTGTTATAGATTTACTTATAAATCTTGGTGTAGAGCCTGAAAATATCGCTCTTGATGACTTTGGTGGTTAATTAATAAATTGTGGGCCGCCAATTAATATCAAAAATAATTGCTTTAACAGCAGGTTTTATATTACTTCTCATTGCTTATAACCATAATCAAGATAGATTATATTTAATCAATGGTGATGCTTACGGAACTACTTGGTCAATAAAGTCAACTGAATATATTGGCGACCATCATAAAGACAATATAGAGAAAATCATATCAAGGATTGATTATGTTGCCTCTAATTATAAAGAAGATTCTGAAATAGCACTGATTAATGCTAGCAATGATTCATATCACTTTATATCTGAAGATCTTTTTCAAATACTTGCAATAGCAAAAGAGGTTGAAAAAATATCCGAAGGTTTCTATAACATAACTCTTGGTAAAGTATCATCTAATTTAGGCTTTTCACCAAATTTTGGTAAAGAGCTGATTCATAAAAAAGATAAAACCTTTAACTTAAATGAAAGAGATAAATCACTAGAGAAACTTTCATTAAATTGGTTTGATTTATCATCTATAGCTAAAGGATACGCGGTACAAAAGGTTCATGAATATCTGCTTCAACATAACCTAAATAATCATTTTATTGATATAGGTGGTGAGATTATTATTAATGGCAAAAATAAAGAAAAACCTTGGCTGGTAGGTATACAAAATCCACTTTCATTACAAAACAACGCATCTATAGTTATTGAAAAAAAGGATATTTTTTTAGCAATAGCAACTTCTGGAGAATACAGAAACTTTATGGCTGATGTAGATGGTAACAAAATCTCTCACACTATAAATCCTATGAGCCTAGAATCTATAGATCATAATATCCTCTCTGTAACTGTTGCTCATGACATATCTGCAACACATGCAGACGCTTATGCAACTGCATTCAATGCAATGGGAGTGGATCTAGCAATGAAAATAGCTAACAAAAATAATATTGCTCTTATGTTAATTGTTCAGAACAACAACAAATTGGATATCATATATTCAAACAAATGGTATGATTTAGTTATATGAATGAATTATTCTTAGGTTTCTTAATAATTACTATATCTTTTATAGGTTTAGCTCTAGGTCTTATAATGAGATCAAAACCAATTAAGGGTTCTTGTGGGGGTATGGCAAATCTTGAAGATGGCGGTGAATGTCAAATCTGTGGTAGATCTGACCCTGCTAATTGTAATAATTAAAACTGATTCATTGTATTATCTTCACCAGCTGCCTTTAGGGCTGCATCACCAGCAAAATACTCTTTATGATCATCTCCCATATCAGATCCAGACATATTTTGATGCTTAACGCATGCTATACCTTGCCTGATTTCTTTTCTTTGAACATTAGCAACATAACCTAACATTCCTTCATCACCAAAATATTCTTTAGCTAAGTTATCAGTTGATAGGGCGGCTGTGTGGTATGTTGGTAATGTAATTAAATGATGAAATATACCAGCCTCTTTAGAAGCATCAGCTTGAAATGTTCTTATTTTGTTATCTGCTTCTTTTGCTAATTCTGTATCGTCATATTTTTCATTCATAAGATCACTTCTCTCGTAAGCTGATATATCAATCCCTGAATCTTTCATTGAATCAAAAACTTGTTGCCTAAAATTTAATGTCCAGTTAAATGAAGGACTATTGTTATAGACGAGTTTTGCATTTGGTATGATCTTTCTTATTTCTTTCATCATTTTACCGATTTGACCAATATGTGGTTTCTCAGTCTCAATCCAAATTAGATCAGCTCCATTTTGAAGACTTGTAATTGAATCAAGTATGCAACGTTCTTCGCCAGTTCCCTTTCTAAATTGATATAAATTTGATGGCAGGCGTTTAGGTCTAACAATCTTTCCATTTTGACTGATCATTACATCACCATGATTCATATTTTTTTCATTGATTTCTTCTACATCTAAAAATGAATTATATTGATCACCAAGATCTCCTTGTTCATCAGTTATCGCAATTTGTTTAGTTAAACCAGCTCCAAGAGAATCTGTTCTTGCTACGATAATTCCATCATCAACACCAAGTTCTAAAAACGCATATCTAACAGCATTAATTTTTGCTAAAAAATCAGCATGAGGTACTGTAACCTTACCATCTTGATGGCCACACTGTTTCTCATCTGATACTTGGTTTTCAATTTGTATTGCACAAGCCCCAGCTTCAATCATTTGTTTTGCCATTAAATATGTAGCTTCTTCATTTCCAAATCCAGCATCAATATCAGCAATTATTGGCACTATGTGGGTTTCAAAATTATCAATTTTACTTATTATCTCAGATCTATTTTTTTCAGACGCATTATCTAATTCTCTAAATAATCCACCAAGCTCTCTAGCATCAGCTTGTTTTAAAAATGTATAAAGTTCATTAATTAAACTAGCAACTGTAGTTTTTTCATGCATTGATTGGTCTGGCAAAGGACCAAATTCTGATCTTAAAGCAGCAATCATCCAGCCGGATAAATAAAGATATTTGCGTTTTGTAGTACCAAAATGTTTCTTTATTGAAATAAGTTTTTGTTGACCAATAAAACCATGCCAACATCCAAGTGATTGTGTGTATTGTGAAGAGTCATTATCATAGCTCTCCATGTCTTTCCTCATTATACTTGCAGTATATTTTGCTATTTCTATTCCAGTTTTAAATTGGTTTTGTAAACGCATTCTTGCAACATATTCTGCATTTATCGACGACCAACTAGATGAATTCATATGAATAATGGAGTTTGCACCATCTACACTGCTATTAAGTTTTGACATAAAATTTCCCCTGTTATGTAGTGCAGTAAATAATATTTAATAAATTATGTCAATTTATCTTAATATTGCTTATTTAAAGGGTTTATATTGTAGTTTTACTACAAAATTAGATTTCTTAGAGTTTATTTGACAAACCAATATAAGTCTTTGGTGTTAGTTTTATAAGTTTATTTTTTGAGGCATCAGATATTTGTAAGCCTTTAACAAATTTTATATAAGACTCTTTGTTTAATTTTTTGCCTCTAGAAAGAGTTTTAAGTTGTTCATATGCATTATCAATACCTTCATACCGCATAACTGTTTGAACTGCCTCTGTTAAAACTTCCCAATTATCATCAAGCTCATTGTTTATTTTTGATAGATTAGGTTTAACTTTTTCCATACCATTTGCAAGAGATGTTAAAGCTATTTGTGAATAACCAAAAGTTAGTCCAATATTTCTAAGGACTGTGCTATCAGAAAGGTCTCTTTGTAATCTTGATTTCGTTAATTTATTAACAAAATAATCATTTAATGAATTAGAAATTCCAAAATTACCTTCAGCATTTTCAAAATCTATTGGATTAACTTTATGAGGCATCGTTGATGACCCCACTTCATTTTTATAAACTTTTAAAGAAAAAATATCATTCGATATATATAGCCACATATCCTGACATAAATCTATACAGATATTATTTAACCTAGTCATAATTTGTGTAGTTTCAGCGATCCAATCATGTGGTTCTATTTGAGTTGTATGCGTGTTATGTTGAATGTCATAAGTTTTAAGAAACTTTTTATTATTGTTTGGCCAATTTATCTTATCGTTTGCAATTAAAAACGTATGATAATTGCCAGTTGCACCGCTAAATTTCGCTTGTGGAGTAACTAGTTTCAATGATTTTATTGTTGTTTTAATTCTATTAGAGAAGACTTTAATTTCTTTACCTAAAGTTGATGGAGATGCAGCTTGTCCGTGTGTTCTCGATAGAAGGCTAATATTTTTCCATCTAGTCGAATAGGAATTCAGTGATTTAGTGAGCGATTGTAATTTTTGTATATGGATTTTAATTCCAGTTTTAATCATTATTGCATACGCTAATGAATTTACATCTTCACTGGTTAAACCAAAATGTATTAAGTGTATATATTTTGCTAATTGTTTATCTTTTAAAAAATAGTCCTTTATAAAATACTCTACAGCCTTAACATCATGGTTTGTTTTTTTTTCAATTTTTTTTATTTTTAATACATATTTATCTGAAAATTGATTTTTAAAAATACTCAGCTTGTTTTTTAAAGTATTACTAATTTTAAGAAAATGTTTTGGGTGCTTATCGCACAAGTAAATTAGCCAATCAATCTCTATAATGAATCTTTGTCTAATAAGCTCAGCTTCAGAAAAGCATAATCTTGTATCTAAAATTTTTGAAGAATACCTATTATCAAGAGGAGAGATGTTGTTATGTTCAAATTTCATATAATATTTAAAGCATTATTATAGATTTATTTATATTAAAAAGCTTTAGAAATAACACCACCGCCTAAGCATATATTATCTTTATAAAATACAGCCGATTGTCCTGGTGCTACACCTCTAATAGTATTTTCAAAATCTATAATATATTTATTTTCTTTGTAAATGATTTTGCAATTTATGGGTTTGTGTTGATGTCTTATTTGAACCAAACAATCAATTTCATTTTTACAAGGCTCATCATTAATCCAAGAAATGGTATTACACTCCAAGCCACTACTAAAAAGAAGTCTGTTGTCTACACCTTGACATACATATATTTCATTTTTGTTTATATCTTTCTTATAAACATACCAAGGTAGATCGTCCTTACCCTTGATACCTCCAACTTGAAGGCCTTGTCTCTGCCCAATTGTATATAAGGTTGCTCCGTTATGTTCGCCAATTAAATCATTATTGTGATCATATATTGGACCCTTTTTAAGTTTAATAAACCTACCAAGGAAATCTTTCATATTTTTTTCACCAACAAAACAAATTCCAACCGAATCCTTTTTTGTGGAAACATCAAGACCAATCTCCTCAGCAATTTGTCTAACTTCATTTTTCAATAAATTTTCTAATGGGAAAATACATTTTATAAACTCTGATTCTTTTACCTCATGTAGAAAATATGTTTGATCTTTATCTTTATCCTTTGCTCTATGTAAATAAGGTCTACCATTGTTATATTTAAGCGAAGCATAGTGACCAGTTGCGATATAGTCAGCTCCTATAGAAATTGCATAATTTAAGAATGATTTAAATTTTATCTCTCGATTGCATAAAATATCAGGGTTTGGTGTTCTTCCAGCTTTGTGTTCCTTAAGAAACTCTTCAAATACCTTATTCCAATAGTCGTCAGAAAAATTTGCCTTATGTAATGGTATTTCTAATTTATCACAGACATCTGATGCATCTTTAAAGTCAATCTCAGAAGTGCATTCTTCACCTGGTTCACTCTGCCAATTTTGCATAAATAATCCAATAACTTCATAACCTTTTTGCTTTAATAGGTATGCACTTACAGAAGAATCAACACCACCTGACATTCCAACTATTACTTTTTTATTAGTTTTATTCATTGATTTAAATAAATACAATTATTAATACTTTAGGAGTATAATTATCACCGATTTTAACTTCAAAAACTTATTTTAGAGGCTTTATTACCCAATGAGTTACAAAAAAATAAAAATACCAAAAAAAGGTCAAAAAATATCTTACATAGATGGTAAATTAGTCGTACCAGATAATCCTATTATTCCATTTATTGAAGGAGATGGTATAGGTATTGATATAACGCCCCCAATGATTAACGTTGTAAATGAGGCTGTTAAAATTGCATATAATGGGAAAAAAAAGATTGAATGGATGGAAGTTTTTTGTGGTAAAAAAGCTACAAAAAAGTACGATAAAGACACATGGTTACCTGATGAGACAATCGATGCTCTTAAAGAATATGTTGTTAGTATTAAAGGCCCACTAACAACCCCTGTTGGTGGTGGCATTAGATCATTAAACGTTTCATTGCGACAAATTTTAGATCTTTACGTTTGTTTAAGACCAGTTCGCTATTTTGAGGGAGTTCCTTCGCCTGTAAAAAGACCGCAAGATGTAGATATGGTAATTTTTAGAGAAAATTCAGAAGATATATACTGCGGTGTTGAGTTTGAGGCTAATTCAAAAGAATCAGATAAACTTCTTCAAATATTAAAAAAAGATTTTGATGTAACAAAAGTAAGATTTGATGAAAATGTTGGTATCGGTGTTAAACCAATATCTAAATCAGGTACAGAAAGATTGGTTAAAAAAGCTATTGACTATGCTATAGATAACAATAGATCTTCTGTTACTTTAGTTCATAAAGGTAACATCATGAAATTTACTGAAGGTGCATTTAGAGACTGGGGTTACGACTTAGCAAAAAGAGATTATGGCGGTGTAGAAATAGAAGAGGGACCATGGCAAGAAATTATTAATCCCAATAATGGAAAAAAGATAATTATTAAAGATGTAATTTGTGATGCTTTTCTACAACAAATTGTCTTAAGGCCTACAGATTATGATGTTATTGCAACAATGAATTTAAATGGAGATTATATATCTGATGCATTAGCAGCAATGGTTGGAGGTATTGGAATTGCTCCTGGTGCAAATATATCAGATAGCTATGCTGTTTTTGAGGCTACTCATGGAACAGCGCCAAAATATGCTGGAAAAAATCAGGTAAATCCAGGAAGCCTAATTTTATCAGCTGAAATGATGTTACGTCATATGGGATGGATTGAAGCAGCAGATATTTTAGTAAATTCAATGGACAGAACAATAGGTGCTAAAAAAGTTACATATGATTTTGCAAGAATGATGTCTGATGCTGATAAAGTTACTTCATCAGGCTTTGCAGATGAAATGATTAAAAGAATGTAATGTTTATATTATCGAAAGATAATATTATAGACTCATCTAATGATCTGGGTTCTGTTGTATTAGAAAAAGATCCTGAGGTTAAAGAGCCGCCCTCATATCAAGTTATACTTTTAAATGATGATTATACACCTATGGAATTTGTAGTTTTTGTTCTTCAAAGCGTATTTGGCCATAATCATCAAAAATCAACTGAAATAATGATGACTGTTCATACAAAAGGTAAGGGTGTTTGTGGTATATTTTCTAAAGAGATTGCAGAAATGATGTCATTTGAGGTAAATACAATGGCAAAAGATCATGGGCATCCATTATTAAGTGAAATTGAACCATTAACAGATTAAATGTTTAGTAAAGAATTAGAACTATCTATCGCAAGTCTTTTTGATAAAGCTCATGAGGCCAGTATTCAATATATAACTGTTGAACATCTTTTGTTAATGATAATTAATGATTTTGATGTAAAAGAGTTTTTTAAGTCTGAAAATGTCTCTATAGAAAATTTAAAAAATGATTTAGAAGAACATTTAAAAAAAACAGTTGTATCAAAAATTGATCAACAAAAGCCTGTACAACCTACACTTGGTTTTCAAAGGGTTCTTCAAAGAGCTGTCTTCCATATTCAGTCTTCAGGTAAGGGAGTTGTAAAACCTATAAATATTCTAGTTGCTATATTCTCTGAAAAAGAAACTCATTCAGTATTCTTATTGAATAAACTTAAGTTAAGCAGACTTGATGTTGTCACTTACTTATCACATGGCCCAAAAGATTCAAAAGATTCGATTAACGATTTAGATGAGCAAAGTGATGATAAAAAAATCAAATCAATAAATGAAAACGAATACCTAATTAATTTAAATAATCTCGTTAAGAATAATAAAGTAGATAAAGTTGTAGGCAGAAAAAAAGAAATAGAAAGGTTAATCCAAATTCTTTCAAGACGAAATAAAAATAATCCTTTGTTAGTAGGTGAGTCAGGAGTTGGTAAAACAGCAATTGCTGAAGGCCTTGCTTACTTGATATCAAATAAAAATGTCCCGTCAATTATTGAAAATACTACTGTATATTCTCTTGATATTGCTGCATTAATAGCAGGAACAAAATATAGAGGCGATTTTGAAAAAAGATTAAAAAATGTTCTTAATTTTTTATCAAAAGAAGACAATCCAATTCTTTTTATTGATGAAATCCATACAATTATTGGAGCTGGTTCTGCATCTGGTGGCTCACTCGATGTATCTAATCTTCTTAAGCCAGCTTTGGGTAAAGGGCAAATAAGATGTATAGGATCAACTACTTTTCAAGAATATCGAGGTATTTTTAATCAAAATCAAGCATTATCTCGTAGATTTCAAAAAATCGATGTAACCGAACCATCATATGATGAATGTGAGGAAATACTTAACGGAATTAAAGATATTTATGAAAGCTATCATGATGTTAAATATACTGATGAATCAATTAAATCAGCGGTTGAATTATCTTCAAAATACATTAATGATAGATTCTTACCTGATAAAGCAATAGATGTGATTGATGAAACTGGCGCGTTATTAAACATTAACCGAAAAAATACTAAGTCTATAAAGGTTACCAAAAAACATATTGAAATGACAATTTCAAAAATAACAAAAATACCTGAAGAGTCTATCTCAGTATCTGATAAGAAAAATCTTAGAAACATAGAAGAAAATTTAAAGAGAGTAATATTTGGTCAGGATCAAGCTGTAGAAACATTATCTAATGCAATCAAATTATCTAGAGTAGGTTTAAGAGATGAGAATAAAACTATTGGATCTTTTCTTTTTACTGGGCCTACTGGTGTTGGTAAAACAGAAATATCTAAACAATTAGCAGAGATAATGGGTATTGATTTAGTTAGATTTGATATGAGTGAATATATGGAAAGACATACAGTATCTAGACTAATTGGTGCTCCTCCTGGTTATGTTGGATATGATCAAGGAGGCCTTTTAACTGAAGCTATAGTAAAGACACCTCACTGCGTTCTTTTATTAGATGAAATTGAAAAAGCTCACCCTGACATATTTAATATTCTCCTTCAAGTAATGGATGCAGGAGTTTTAACTGATAATAATGGAAGAAAGTCTGATTTTAGAAATGTTATTTTAATAATGACAACTAACATAGGTGCAGAGCTATTAAGTAAGAGGAATATAGGCTTTTCTGAGACATCTAATGAAACTGACGCAATGAACTCACTTAATAAACTTTTCTCTCCTGAATTTAGAAACAGATTAGATGAAACTATTCAATTTAATTATTTAGATAAAAATATTATTTTATCTATTGTTGATAAGTTCCTTGTTAAACTTCAAGCTCAACTTGATAAAAGAAATGTTGAAATTGTAGTATCAAAAAAGGTGGTAAATTGGATAGCTGAAAACGGATATCATAAAGAAATGGGCGCTAGACCTATGGAAAGATTCATATCACAAAATATTAAAAAGCCATTAGTTGATAAGTTATTATTTGGCAATTTAAAAGCCGGCGGTGTTATCAAATTAGATATGGAAAAAGGGGAGCTTAAATTTCTTGATGTTAAGTCTAAGGTAAAAGCTTAGTTTATCTACCTCTAAAAGTAATTCTTCCTACAGACAAATCATATGGTGTCATTTCAACTTTAACCTTATCACCAGTTAGGATCCTTATATAATGCTTACGCATCTTACCTGATATATGAGCAGTAATGATATGGTCGTTTTCTAATTTAACTTTAAACTTAGTATTTGGGAGTGTTTCAATAACCTCTCCCTCAAACTCTAATTGATCTTCTTTTGACATAGGATTGCATTTTAAACTAATTAATTGATTTATAAAATTTAATTAATATTTTTTTTGAAAAAATATTATAATTTAATGAATGAAAAAGTTATCATTTATAAAATTATTTTTATGTACATTAATTATATCTTCATGTGGTGGAGGGGGCTCTGCACCGTTCGCACTTACTTTACCTAATCTATCTTCAGTATCAATTAATGAAGATAATCCATATAGCACTGTAATTGGAGCAACAACTAACTATAAGTCACTAATAAGTTATGAAATATTAAGTTCTACTGTAAATGGAACATCTGAAATAACGTCATCTGGTAATTATAACTATTTACCAAACCAAGACTATTTTGGAAATGATAGTGTAACAATACAAGTTAAAGCTGAAAGAGTGGGAGATGATAACCTAACTACAGGTGAAATCCTTACAAAAACTTTATCTCTTTCAATTGTTATTAATCCAGTAAACGATCCGCCAGTAATTAATATAACTGATGAACTAAATAATTTTAGCAATCTCAACCTTATGTTAAATGATACTGTTGATGTGCAAGTTAATATCATTGATGTTGATAATGATCTTAGTGAAATAACTTTCTATGGCCAATTGCCAAACGAAACAGTTAATGCAGAGATGGACATAACAAATGAACAACAAAGCCTAATTTTTTATCTTGATAACATTCAAACGGCAGGGCTATTTACAATGTCTATATGTGCAGATGATGGAACTGATCTTACTTGTGAAGGAAATCTAGAGGCTTACTTTATTTCTGATAAAAATATTAAAACTGTTACATATAATTGTGATGGAAATGGTGAAAATTGTTCAACCAATGATCAATATTTGTATTATTTAGTTGGAGGATCTAACTCAACTGCAAAAACAGAATATATTTTTATTGCTGATCAAATAAATGATTCAAATGATAGTGAAGAATTTCATTTAAGGCTTCTTGAATCAGTAAATAATCTTAGAGATTCTGATGCAAGTGAAGTTTTTAATGAGTATTTTAATATTAGAGTATTAGAAGAATCAGACCCTACTGGTGCTTCTATTTTTACAATAGAAAAGGGTTGTTATGCTAATTGGGATGAAAGAATTTATTGCATAGGTAATGTCGATAGGGGGATGATAGGAGATGTAGTTGGAGACTGGAATGTAGTATCTTTTCTAACAACATTAGAAGGTAGAGGCGTTGCTCAGGGAGCTGTAAACATTCAACCTCTATCTTCAAGGTCAGCTGAAATTGTTCAACATGAATTAGGACACTCTCATGGATTTATGGGAGATGAATATGATTCAAGAGGAGAAAGAACATTTCCCTCTTGGTATGCAGAATTTAGTGTGAATACCACTGCAGTATCAGACCCATCATTAGTGAAATGGAATCATTTTATTGAAGATATGACTAATGTACCAGGAGTTGATTACGATGTTTGTTATAACTATGCAGATGGAGATATATATTATCGAGATGATATTGAATATGCTGATTGCGAATGTTACATGAATACATATGACGAAAATCACCCAGATTATGATCCAAATTATCCTGGTATAAATGAAGATGACTCATGTAGAGATAAAATAGGGCTGTTCCAGGGAACTTATTATGATGAGGTCGACACATACAGACCAAAATGGATAAGTGTGATGTGGTGTTGCTTTCTTGATTATGGAAAAATAAATGTTGAAGGCTTTGCAATTGGTTCAATTACAAATCAATTTAACGGATTTAATGATTTTATAGTCAAATCAGATACTGGTGATGACGTTGATTTAGATAACCCTGAATCTCTGGGTGAATACATAACGTTTGATGTTAATGGGGTATTTGATACAGATAAACTTAAATTATCATGGTATATAGATGGAGCTGAGCAAATAGATCTTGAAAATCAGCTAGAAGTAACTTTTGATAGGCCTGATGATGATGCTATGACTACATATTCATGGCAAGTACATGATCTTTCTGGAAATATGATCGCTCCAAATGATCCATTAAATCCTAGAGATTTATACGAGGGTATCTTTAATATGTGGTCATATTAC
>Ga0208130_1000544_pt1 | contig 19549 bp, 18 predicted proteins | sample ETNtaG_31_FD_185771 | JGI IMG/M metagenome (GOLD analysis project Ga0208130, IMG submission 185771) | Marine microbial and viral communities from oxygen minimum zone, Eastern Pacific Ocean - ETNP201310SV78 (SPAdes) (version 2) | ecosystem: Environmental > Aquatic > Marine > Oceanic ...
TGGACTTAGCAAAAACCGATACTTTGAAATACCATAAATTTATCCAAAAGTTGGGACCAGAACCACTGGGAAATAACTTCAACGCTAATTACCTCAAAAATAAATTTTCTAAAAAGGAATCACCCATTAAAAGTGTACTTTTAGATCAATCCGTTGTTGCAGGTTTAGGAAATATATACGTCTGTGAGGCGCTTTTTATGAGCGGTATTTCGCCGAAGAAAACCGCTTCTAAAATTTCCAAAAAAAAATGCGAAGAACTAGTAAGAAATATCCGTGGAATTTTGATCTCTGCAATAGAAGCAGGTGGCTCTTCATTGAAAGATTTTACTGATATAGAAGGTAACTCGGGTTATTTCCAATTTGAATTTTATGTTTATGGCCGGGATAACGAATTGTGTAAGTCAAATACTTGTAATCGTAAAATCAAAAGAATTTCTCAATCTGGAAGGTCTTCTTTCTACTGCCCAAGCTGTCAAAGATAACTTGAACCCTTAGATTTTCACGATTAAAATGGAGAAATGTCTGAAATTAGCATGGAACGTTAAATGGCCTACGAAACAATAATTGTTGAAGTCGAAGACCACATTTGTGTTGTAACCCTAAATAGACCTGATGCTTTGAACGCTTTAAATGAAGCACTTCTGGATGAACTGGCTGACGCATTAGAGCAGGCCCAAAAGAATGAAAAAGTCCGCTGCATAGTCTTAACGGGTTCTGAGAAGGCATTTGCCGCAGGCGCTGATATTTCCATGATGGCAAATAGAAATTTTGTTGATGCTTTCATGGGAGATATGTTTACAGAAGCCTCCAATAGAATACTTGCCATAAGAAAGCCAATTATAGCTGCCGTATCCGGATATGCCCTTGGAGGAGGATGCGAATTAGCTATGATGTGCGACTTTATTATTTGTTCAGATACCGCGAAGTTTGGACAGCCAGAGATAAATCTTGGGGTTTCCGCGGGTCTAGGAGGAACACAAAGATTGACAAGATTTATAGGTAAATCAAAATCCATGGACATGAACCTAACAGGTCGTTTTATGGAAGCAGATGAAGCTGAACGTTGTGGTTTGGTTAGCAGAGTTGTTCCTGCTAAGAAATTGAGGGATGAGGCTATAACAGCCGCTACTAAAATCGCTGAAAAATCAATGGTTGCAGTAGCTATGGTAAAAGAAATGGTAAATCGATCTTATGAAATGTCTCTTGATGAAGGATTACTTTTTGAACGCAGAGGCTTTCATTCACTATTTGCCACCGAAGATCAAAAAGAGGGTATGGCTGCATTTCTAGAAAAAAGAGAAGCTCAATTTAGAGATAAATAGAACATACCCCTTAATTATAGCTCGTTTACATGTTGACAGTAATGCGAGTCGGACTTAAAGAGCAGGCTTCAGGTAGAAAGAAACTATGAAGGTCGATTAAAAATGGCAAATACGGCTCAATCAAAAAAAAGAGCTCGTCAAAACGAGCGACGCGCTGCAGTTAATAAATCTAGGCGGTCGCGCATTCGAACATTTTTACGAAAAGTTGAAGAGGCCATATCAAGTGGGGATAAAAACGCAGCTAGTGCTGCCCTGACAGCAGCGCAGCCTGAACTAATGCGTGGAGTTTCAAAGGGCATATTCCATAAAAATACAGCAGCTAGGAAAATGTCTAGGCTTTCAGCAAGAGTGAAAAAAATAGCTTAAGACAACTTTAAATAATCGATATACGCCGCTATTCAGCGGCGTTTTTTATTTACAGAGAGATTCTTTTTCATTTTTTTTCGAGTCAAGTGATAAGATGTGTTGAAACTTCTTGTATCAAGTTGTTACCGTACATTAGCGATTCACTGCGTCTGGGGGGACAAAAATTTTAACGCTTGAAACAACAGCGTGATATTTTGTCTTTCATAAATTGGTCAAAAATATTTTTGACCTTTAACATGTTTCCCAGAAGATGTGAGCCAGGGAAATTTCAGGTCATTAAATTGAACTGATGGTTTTTATGAATTTAGGACTTAAAAATGGATGAAAAAATATGGACCAAGTTGAAAATTTCCCTCAAAAAATCAATCGGCGAAAACAACTTTAATAATTGGTTATCACCCATTAGTTTCAGCTACGTTGATGAAGACGTGGCTGTGTTCACTGTACCAACAAATTTTTTAGGTAATTACGTATCACAAAATTGGGGCGAATTGATAACAGGGCAAATTTCATCCGAAAGTGATAAAATTAATCGCATTAGATTTGAAGTAGACCCTGATTTGAATAACTTTCGAGAAACCCAACCCTCTCAGCCTGCTCACATTAGTATTCAAAAAGACAATGAATTAGCTGGCGCACAATTGGATAAGAGATTTACATTTGATGCCTTTGTTGTTGGCAAACCAAATGAATTAGCTCATGCAGCAGCCCGACGAGTTGCTGAAGGAGGAGATGTAAGTTTTAATCCGCTTTTTCTTTATGGCGGCGTTGGCTTAGGAAAAACTCACCTCATGCATGCTATAGCTTGGGAACTTAGTAATCGTCGGCCAGATATAAATGTACTGTATTTGTCCGCAGAACAATTCATGTATAGATTTGTTCAGGCTCTAAGAGAGCGAAAAATGATGGATTTCAAACAACTTTTTCGATCCGTAGACATTTTAATGGTTGACGATGTTCAATTTATTGCAGGTAAAGGAAGCACCCAAGAAGAGTTTTTTCATACTTTCAATGCATTGGTTGATCAAAACAAACAAATAATTATCTCAGGCGATCGTGCGCCCGGTGAAATTAAAGATTTAGAAGATAGAATTAAAAGTAGACTACAATCGGGCTTAGTGGTTGATTTGCACCCAACTGACTACGAGTTACGCTTGGGTATTCTACAATCAAAGGTTGAGCGTCAAAAACAGCAATACCCAGAGCTGAGTATAGATAATAACGTTTTAGAATTTCTTGCTCTCCGAATTTCAACAAATGTTCGAGTTTTAGAAGGTGCTCTAACCAGATTATTTGCTTTTGCCTCACTTATCGGGCGACATATCACCCTTGAGGTAGCACAGGATTGTCTTGCTGATGTACTTCGGGCATCTGAAAGAAAGATAACGGTTGAAGAGATTCAACGCAAAGTATCAGAGCATTATAATATTAGGCTATCGGATATGATTGGTCCTAAACGTCTTCGGACTTATGCTAGGCCTAGACAAATAGCGATGTTTCTGAGCAAGCAACTAACTAGTCGTAGTCTACCAGAAATTGGTCGTCGATTTGGTGGTAGAGATCATACAACCGTAATGCACGGCGTAAGGCGAATAGAAGAGTTAAGAGCACAAGATGGGCAGATCGCAGAAGATTTAGAAATGCTTAGAAGAGCACTAGAAGCATAAATCACTCCTAAATAAATACATTTTTTTTAAGAAAAATTAAGATATCCTAACAACATGAATTTCATCTCAAACGAAAACTTGCGTTGACTGGATGTTTTAGTACATTATTCTTCGTTTCAGCAAGAGGAGCAACATAATGAAGTTGAGCGTAGAACGAAGCTATTTATTAAAAGCAATTTCACAGGCTCAATCAGTTGTTGAGCGCAGAAATACAATCCCTATTTTGTCAAATGTGTTAATTGAAACAGACGGCGACGGCGCCAAATTTCGTGCTACCGACCTAGATATTGAAGTTGTTGACAAAGCTCCAGCTCAAATTGAGCAACCAGGCTCAACAACAGTTTCTGCTATAACCTTGCATGAGATTGTTCGAAAGTTACCGGACGGAGCCCTTGTAACTTTAACAGGTGATACCGATAAAGGTCGTTTGACTGTCGAGGCTGGTCGATCAAACTTTTCGCTAGCTACGTTGCCTAAGGAAGATTTTCCAATAATGGCTAGCTCAGAATATTCATCTAATTTTACTGCAAAAGCTTCTTTACTGAGACGATTATTTGATAAATCAAAATTCGCTATTTCAACAGAAGAAACAAGATATTACCTGAATGGTGTATACATGCACATTGCATCCTCTGATGGTGGTCAGGTCCTTCGATGTGTAGCAACCGACGGTCACAGACTTGCAAGAATTGACTCAGACTTGCCAGAGGGTGCTTCAGATATGCCTGGCGTAATAGTGCCAAGAAAAACTGTTGGAGAATTACGCAAGTTACTTGATGATGATGAACTTAAAATTGCTGTTTCTGTATCAGAAACAAAAATTAGATTTGCTACTCCAGAAATAACATTAACGTCAAAAGTTATAGACGGAACTTTCCCAGACTATACTAGAGTTATACCAAATGAAAATGTCAGGCGGCTCGAAGTCGATGCTAGCGACTTTGCTAAAGCAGTGGATAGGGTTGCAACTGTTTCTTCAGAGCGATCACGAGCCGTAAAGTTATCACTGGATGAAGATAGATTGATATTATCAGTAAATGCTCCAGATAGTGGCGCAGCAGAAGAGGAGCTTGCCGTTGCATATGGTGATGAGCCTTTGGAGATAGGCTTTAATGCTAAATATCTTTTGGAGATTGCAAGCCAAGTTGATCGGGAAAATGCTGTCTTTTTGTTCAACTCTTCTGGTGACCCTACCTTAATGCGAGAAGGAAATGATACCAGCGCTGTTTATGTTGTTATGCCAATGCGCGTTTAAATTAAAGTTGTTTAATTATTGAAATAAAGGTTTTGAAAAGGTCGTGGAACATATATCAAACCTGACCCTTTCGCATTTCCGGTCTCATAAAGTTTCTAAGCTTTCACTTGATGGAAGACCTGTTGTTGTTTTTGGAAAAAATGGAACAGGTAAAACTAATATTTTAGAAGCTGTTTCGTTATTTTCACCAGGTCGAGGACTAAGGCGTGCGACCGCTGAAGATATAACACGCAACCCTGAAGCAATAGGCTGGAAAATTGAAGGTAGCGTGAAAAATAGAATCTCAGAATATGAGGTGGTTATTAGCTCTGAGAACGGTGAATCCCGACGTCTTTTTTTAGATGGAAAAAAAGCTTCTATTATGAAGCTAAGCCAAATCTTACGGATTGTATGGCTTGTGCCCTCAATGGATAGAATATGGATAGAGGGTTCAAGCGGAAGAAGGCAATTTTTAGACCGGCTTACTTTAAGTTATTTTCCAGAGCATGCAGAGACTAGTCTTTCGTACGAAAAAGCAATGAGAGAAAGAAATCGCCTTTTAAAAGATAAAGTATATAACGATCACTGGTATAATGCCCTTGAAATTGAAATGGCTAAAAGCGCAGTTTCTATCCAGAAAGCAAGATTAGAGACTATAAAATACCTGAGCGAAGCACAAAATAATTTGACAGGAAAATTTCCAAAAGCTGAGTTGCTTTTAGTCGATCCAGATCAAACATTAATCACCGACGAAGAAGAAGCTATTCAGGCTCTGAAAGGTTCGCGTCCAAGTGATATGATAATAGGTCGAACAAGCGTTGGTCCTCACAAGTCAGATCTTCAAGCCACTTATGAAGATAAGTTTACTCTAGCTAAAGATTGCTCAACAGGAGAACAAAAAGCCATTTTGATATCAATAATATTAGCAAATGCTAAGTCCCTTGCAAAAATTAGTAATGTTTCACCAATTGTCTTGCTAGATGAGGTTTCCGCACATCTCGATAAAGAGAGACAAGCAGCTTTGTACGATGAAATATGTGGACTTGGTGTTCAAGCTTGGATGACAGGAACAGGGCCCGAATTATTTTCAGAACTTAAAAATAAGGCACAGTTTATAGAAGTTTCAACTATTGATGGTATTTCCGAACTCTCAATTTCTAATTAATAACGCAGAACGACTAAAGAAATCCAAATAGTACACATTTTTAGCCTAATGTAGGTACTAAATGTAGTGAAATGCGTGACATATGCTACCATAAATCGTATAGTATTAGAAAATTAAAGGATCGAGTTAATGTCCGAATTCGAGCAAGAGCAGGAAGAATATAGCGCCGATTCTATTAAGGTTCTAAAAGGTTTAGAAGCAGTAAGAAAACGACCAGGGATGTACATCGGCGATACTGACGATGGAAGTGGGCTGCATCATATGGTCTATGAGGTCGTAGACAACGGTATAGATGAAGCTTTAGCTAAGCATGCAGACTATGTTCATGTAAAAATTCATGCTGACAGCAGTGTTTCTGTTCGAGATAATGGACGAGGGATACCAGTTGACATTCACGAAGAAGAGGGGGTTTCTGCAGCTGAGGTTATTATGACCCAACTCCACGCAGGTGGAAAATTTGATAGTAATTCTTATAAAGTATCCGGAGGCTTGCATGGTGTTGGAGTATCAGTTGTTAATGCGCTATCGGTTTGGCTCGAACTACGAATTTGGCGTGATGGAAGCGAATATTTTGCTAAATTTGCAAATGGAGAAACAACCGAGCACTTAAAAAAGATAAAAGATGTTGCCGAGGAGCGTGGCACTGAGGTCAGGTTTTTAGCTTCTACTGAGACTTTTTCTAACCTGGACTATTCTTTTGAAGTTCTTGAAAAGCGTCTTCGAGAGTTAGCCTTCCTTAACTCTGGTGTAAAAATTATTCTTGAGGACGAAAGACCCACTGAAGTCTTACGTTCAGAATTGGTTTACGAGGGTGGCGTAAAGGAATTTGTAAAGTATCTAGATCGATCAAAAACCTCTTTGATACCAGAACCTATATTTATAACGGGCGAAAAGGATGAAATTGGTATCGAAGTAGCAATGTGGTGGAATGACAGTTACCATGAAAATGTCCTCCCTTTTACGAATAATATTCCTCAAAGAGATGGGGGAGCACATACTGCAGGTTTCCGTGGAGCACTAACTAGAACAATCAATAGTTATGCACAAGCAAGCGGTATTGCAAAAAAAGAAAAGGTAAACTTTACTGGTGACGACGCGCGAGAAGGTTTAACATGCGTGTTGTCTGTAAAAGTTCCAGACCCAAAGTTTTCAAGCCAAACTAAAGATAAGTTAGTAAGCTCTGAAGTAAGACCAGCAGTAGAAAGCTTAATGAATGAAAAATTAGGAGAATGGTTTGAGGAAAACCCCAACGAAGCAAAACTTATTGTTGGTAAAATTATTGAAGCAGCTCTAGCTCGCGAAGCTGCAAGAAAAGCACGAGAGCTAACCCGTAGGAAAACAGCTTTAGATGTAAATTATCTTGCAGGAAAGCTGAAAGACTGTGCGGAAAAGGATCCATCAAAAACTGAAGTTTTTTTAGTTGAAGGAGATTCTGCTGGAGGTTCAGCCCAGACCGGACGCGATCGTAGAACACAGGCCATTTTACCCCTAAGAGGAAAAATTTTAAATGTAGAGAGAGCTCGATTTGACCGAATGTTAAACAGCCAGGAGATTGGAAACTTGGTTATGGCACTTGGTACCGGGATTGGAAGAGATGAGTTTGATATAAGTAAATTACGATATCATAAAATTGTGATTATGACAGATGCAGATGTAGATGGTGCTCATATTAGAACGCTTTTGTTGACATTTTTTTACAGGCAAATGCCAGAGTTAGTTGAAGGTGGCTACCTTTATATTGCTCAGCCTCCGCTATACAAGGTTAGCAGAGGAAAATCAGAGGTTTACCTTAAAGATCAATCAGCACTTGACGATTATCTTGTCCAACAAGGGATTGAAGGGGCAGTGCTTAAAATTGGGTCAAATGCTGATATTGCAGGTCAAGATCTAGCAAGAATAGTGGATGAGGCACGTCAACTTGATAAGGTTTTGGAGGCTTTTCCAACGCAATACCCGCGACACATATTAGAACAGGCAGCTATAGCCGGCGCTTTTGTTCCAGGGGCAGTAGATAAAGACTTACAAGGTACTGCTGATAGTATCGCGACGAGATTGAACCTTATTGCTTTAGAATATGAACGGGGCTGGTCTGGAAGGATTACACAGGACCAAGGTATTCGCTTAGCAAGAGTATTGAGGGGTGTAGAAGAGCTACGCACTTTAGATGGACCCATGTTAAGATCAGGAGAGGCAAGAAAAACCGGTACGTTTACTGAAAGTCTAAAAGAAGTCTATGAAAGCCCCGCTACCCTTATTCGAAAAGATCAAAGTCAAACCATTTACGGCCCTTTAGAATTACTAAGCTCGATTCTAAAGGAAGGGGAAAAAGGACTTACACTCCAACGCTATAAAGGCCTTGGTGAAATGAACCCTGATCAACTTTGGGAAACAACCCTTGATCCTGACGCTCGAACACTATTGCAAGTCAAGATAACCGATGCAGCAGAGGCTGACGATTTGTTTACAAAGTTAATGGGTGATGTTGTAGAACCCAGGAGAGAATTTATTCAAAGCAACGCCTTAACTGTAGCTAATTTAGATTTTTAAGTATGAATTTCTTTTTAAGCTACGTTTCTCATAATTTCTAAAAATTTGTCTATGTCTTTTAATGAGCGGCTCCAGTCTACTACAAAACGAGCCACTACTGGTGTATCATCACTGACTCCATCTATCTCAGACCAAGTATAATACTCTAAACCTTCAGCATATGCCTTTCTATGCATATATGCAGGCATTTTTACAAAAATTAAATTTGCCTTTGGTTCAACTAAAAACTCAACTTTTTTAATTTCCCTTAATCCCGCTATAAGTCGCGCAGCAGCTTTATTTGCTTTCCCTGCTAATTCTATCCACAAATCATTTTGTAAATAGGCCAACATTTGAGCAGAAAGATAACGATGCTTAGAAAATAAGTGGGCAGATCTTTTTCTTCGTAATTCAAACTCCCAAGCTTTTTGGGGATTAAAAAATATGACACCCTCCGCGCCCATCAAGCCATTTTTTGTACCGCCAAAGCTCACAACATCAACTCCAGCTTTCCAAGTCATTTCTGCAGCGGTACATTCAAGTGAGACAAGTGCATTTGCAAACCGCGCACCATCCATATGAACTGGCAAATCAAATTCCTTAGCAATTTTGGTAAGTTCCTTAATTTCATTTAATGTGTAAACTTGTCCTTTTTCTGTAATTTGGGTGATCGATATCGGGCCTCTTTGTGGGCCATGGACACCCCTTGACTCTTCAGCTTGTATTGATTCTCTTAATTCTTTTGGGTTTATTTTATCGCTATTGCCAACAAGAGTTAGTTTCGCTCCAGAAAAAAACTCAGGTGCATTACATTCATCCTCGTGTATATGTGAAACAGGACTACAAAAAATCGTTTGCCAAGGCTCGCACAAGGTCGAAAGAGCAAGTGAGTTAGCTGCAGTTCCAGTTGCAACCAAATAAACTGCTGCTTCAGGAGCCTCAAATACCTTTTGGATCAAATGCCTAACTTTTGTCATTTGACTATCTTCGCCATAGCTAGGCTGATAACCTTTGTTCGCTTCAGCTAAAGCATCCAGTACCTGCTGGGGAACTGGGCTATAGTTATCAGATGAAAAAATCATCTAAACCTCTTCCTCCCATAAATGATCTTCCCATTCATCCTCGTTTACTTCAAATTCTGCAATAGTTTTATTTTGCACAGAAACATTTGCATCATGAACAGAAGTTGACGTTCCAGAAATGAGTGGATGCCAATTATAAAGCTCTTGCCCTTTCCAGACTAAATAATAAGCGCAAGTTTTAGGCAACCAATATGCATGTTCACTGATATTTTTTGGAGTAAGCACTATACATTCAGGCACAAATTGATGACGGATTGAGTACTGGCTACATTTGCAACTTTCATTATCAAGTAACCTACATGCTATAGTTGTGTAGTGGACCTCATCAGTTTCATCGTTTTCCAGTTTATTAAGGCAGCACTTTCCACACCCATCGCAAAGGGCTTCCCATTCTACTTTGGACATCTCAGACATTTGTTTATTTTTCCAGAATTCCTGCTGAATCCCTTCTTTTTGTGAACGGTTTTTCATTTCAAACTTTTCAGTAATTCTTTTGCTTTTAGGCTATCTTGATCCATTTGAACTATAAGCCTTTCTAGCGAGTCAAATTTTATTTCAGGACGCATAAAATCTACCAGTGCAACTGAAAGAGTAGCGCCATATAGATCACCGGAAAAGTCAAAGATAAATGTCTCCAAATTAGGAGTATTTTCACCAAACATTGGTCGCACACCTAGACTTGCAACGCCATTATAACAACCAACATGCTCTCCGTTCAACACATCTACTAAGACTGCATATACCCCTAAATTTGGTAAATGAAGCCCATCCAAAGACATATTAGCTGTAGGATATCCAAGTTCCCGGCCCCGTTGCTCACCCCCTATCACGACACCTTCTATCCTATGCCAATGTCCTAATTGTTTTGCAGCATCCTTTGGCCGCCCTTCAGCTAAAGCTTTTCTTATTGAAGTGCTAGACACCTGGCCTGTTTCAATTTCCATTAGGTCAGCTATTGTTACCTCAAAACCCATAGAGCTGCCTAATGAAATTAAATCTTTAACTGTCCCTGACCGACCTTTACCGAAGCAAAAATCTTCCCCAACAACAAGATGACGCAAACCTAAACCTTTACTTATAACCTGGTCAGCAAACTCAAATGGAGTTAGAGAGGACAACGTTTTGTTAAAATTCAGCTCATATAGCTTTTCAACATTCAATTTATTTAAACGTGTTGCTTTTGCTTCAGAACTCATTAAACGAAAATTTGGACCCTCTGGAAAAAAGTATGATCTTGGATGAGGTTCAAAGGTCAAAATGCCCAACGGGGATTTATTTTTAAGACCCCATAGTCGCGCTATTTCTATAACATGCTGGTGCCCTATGTGAACGCCATCAAAGTTCCCAACAGCGACGCTAGCTCCCTTGTCACTTGGTTTAACAAATTGATAATCACGAATAATCCTCATGATTTTCACGTATCGCGCAAATCATTGTAAAACAAGTTTGAATTTATTTAATCATTCGAATTCAATCAAACTTTCTACTTGGAGCAAGGACCATCGCCTCCCCAACCAATACGTTTTTCCCATTTACTTCACAACGACAATCCAACTTAACTCGGCGCTTATCAATTACCATATCTACGACCCGAACTTCGGCATGAACTAGATCCCCAGGTCTTACAGGAGCTAAAAATTTTAAGTTTTGGCTCATATATATAGTGCCATGGCCAGGAAGCTGCTCTCCTATTACTGCAGAAATCAATCCCGCAGTTAACATACCATGAGCTATTCTTCCTTCAAAAATTGTATCCCTTGCATAATCATCGTCTAGATGGACTGGGTTATGATCTGTTGAGATTTCTGCAAATTGTTCAATATCTCTATCGGTTATGATTTTTCGAATATACCGAGTCATACCCATTTCGATATCTTCTATACATATTGTTCCTCGCGGATTGTTATCTAGCATTAGAACTTCACCAATAAGTAATTTTCGTTAATAAAACAGCTTGTAAATGAAATATAATTACTTGGCAACCACAGTATTTAGCTTTTGTTCAATGCTATCTTAGATACCCAATAGAATAGGCTGGATTAAGTTTTTGCTCCTTTAGATAGTGCTCTAGTAACCCTTGGTCTGGTTGGTCTTTAGTCCCAGTTTCTAATGCAGCTAAGCCTCCAGTAATAAATAAACTATCAATACCTTCTTTTACAGCACCTAGAATGTCTGTTGTTATTCCATCCCCAATAGCCAGAATACGGTCATCGTTTATTTGAAACCCGCTAGAAGAAAGTCGCTGTCTAGCTAAGTCGTATATAGGTTGAAATGGTTTTCCAAAATATAAACTCTCTCCACCCAGATCAGTATACATTTTAGCCAAAGCGCCAGCACACCATTCTCTAACGCTTCCTCTATCAACGATAATATCTGGATTTGCACAAAGAAGCTTTAAACCCCGCTTTTTGGCAAACTCAAAGTCGGGAAAATAAACATCGAGATTTTCTAGACTGTTAAAAGGTCCAGTACAAACAATTCCCTCTGCCTCATCTATTGGTACGCGCTCAATATTGACCGGGTTTTTTACGACGTTAAGTGGCTCAAAAAAATTTTCTTCATACGGCGTTCCAATAAAATAAATTTTATTTCCAACAACACCCTGAAACATTGCCATTCTTGCACTGTCACCAGATGTAGCTATTAGATCCCAAGCCTCAGGATCAACTCCAAATTTTATTAACTGCTTTTCAACGCCAGACCGCGGTCGAGGAGAATTGGTTACCAAAACGACTTTACCACCTTTGGCCCTATATTTTTTTAAGGAGTCGTTGGCGCTCGTATATGCTTTAACGCCATTATGTACACACCCCCATAAATCGACGAACAAAGCATCGTACCTATCAGACACGTCATCTAATGATTTTATCACTACTGTCAAAGAACTGTCCTAAAAAGTTCTAGATCTTTAAATTCGGTATTATCTGCTTTTTACGACTTACCACACCAGGCAGCAGCACCGAATCATCAGACACACTCACACCAAAAGATTTTTCAGCCACTTTTTTAACATTTTTGTTAGGTACAAACAGGGTAGATTCTTCTTTCAGTATATCAACAACAAAAAATAACACATGGTCGACGGAGTCTTCCGCACATACGGTTTCCATTGTCTCTATTAAACTTCTTTTTCTTTTAAATATTATATCTGGCTCTGTTGTTTCCAGAACTGATACACGAAACGTCAAATCGGCTATCGGGTATTTTTTCGAGTCCATTCTGAGCAGCTCTGAATCTGAAAAATCGGAAACATCTGATTTTGCCCGAAATAATTCGGACGCGTAATTTGATACATCAATTTTTAATTCTTTAGCTAGCCACTCCGCAACTTGACGATCTCTACTGGTAGTAGTTGGACTTCGGAATTCTAAAGTATCCGATATTATACAGGATAAAGCCAAGCCCTTTATGGGGTCTGGCATGTCTGATACATCGTCACCCATCAAATCAAACATTATTGTCGCCGTACAAGCTACAGGCCTAATCGTTATATCAATAGGACCCGATGTTTCTAATCCACCAACTAATTTATGATGATCAATTATTCCCTGAATATCTGCATCATTGATATTTTCTGGCAGTTCGGCAGGGTTGTTAGTATCTACAATAATTACACTTTCGCCTTTATTAATATTGTTTATTATCGCTGGCTTCTCGAAACCCCAGTGATCTAGCACAAACAAAGCTTCTGTATTTGGCTCACCCAACAATTTAGGGACTGCAGACAATCCTTTTTTTTCTTTTAAATACCATGACCATATTATTGGCGACCCAGTTGAGTCAGTGTCAGGAGACTGATGTCCAAAAACCTGCAAGTCCATTGTTATACCTTTTTAAAAACTAATCGACCGCCTTATAAGCATCTTTAAAATGCTTGTCACGCATAAGAAAAACTAATCATTTTTTCTAAAGAAGACCGGCGAAAATCGAGATGACTCTTTCGAATTATAACTATAGCCAGCAAGATTAAACTGAATTAAATCTTCTATCGTAGCAATTCTATTTTCCACCACATACCTAGCCATCGCACCTCTCGCTTTTTTTGCGTAAAAGCTTATTTGCTTAGGGCCTTTTGAGGTCAGCTCAAAAAATTGAGGCGTGATAACTTCTAATTCCAGTGACTTGTTATCTACAGCCTTAAAGTATTCTTGGCTTGCACAATTTAAAAGCAATGTAGACTCAGTGCTTTTTGCTTGAAGGTTTATTTCATTAGATAATCGACTTCCCCAATAGGCATACAAATCAGAGGTATTTTCAACTTTCAATCGACTACCCATTTCCAGGCGATAAGGTTCAATTTCATCCAGAGGCCTTAAAAGCCCATAAAGACCTGATAAAATCCTCATGTGGTCCTGAGCCCATCTTAAAGCATCTTCATCTAGTGATTTAGCATCAAAACCAGTATAGGTATCACCTGCAAAAGCAAACGCTGCAGGCTTTCGTTCTTGATTTCCAAAATTGTTAAATCTTTCCTTGTTCAGACGTGCCAAGGCAGGGCTAATTTTCATTAGGGACTGCAAGTTTTCCTCCGATAGCTGACTTGCAGCTTTGACTAACCTATCGGTATCATCAGAAAATAGTGGTTTTGATGTTTTTATTTTCTCGACTTCAGGGCTCATGTCTAATTTCTTAGCCGGAGAAACAACAACAAGCATTTAATTAATTCCTTTTATCTTTCATCTTACAACAAATAATTCAAATTTAAATTCAAACAAGATTATAACCAAACCAAGAATATAGTTTATCAATTTTTACCTAAATATCGGTAATTACTTTATTTAACTCTTTACGTTAGACTACCTGAGTCCAAATAATTCAGGAAGAATATAATCGCGCAAAGAAATTAAAATAATAAACGCTACTAGCGGCGATAAATCTAAAGGCTGGGTATTTGGTAAAACTCTACGAATTGGACCGTATATTGGCTCCAAAAGCCGGTTCAATCCCGTCCAGATTTGGGCAACAAGGGGCTGATAAAGATTTAAAACCTGGAAACTTATTAGCCAACTCATAATTATATGAGCGATCATAATAAAAAACGCGACATCTAATATCAAAAAGACAGGACCGTATATAGCTGACATTAAAACTTTTCCCTAAATATTCTGATAAAGTAAATCTTGCTTACCAATTTAACGAGAAAAGTAAAATCAACTTTTTGAGCTATCGTCTTCAATTTCGACATTATCTAGTTCCGTTAGGCTCTGTTCTACTTCTAGGTCAAATTGAGCAGTTTCAGTGTCATTGCTGTTTAATACATCTAATACAAAGGGAGCTCGCTCGCTTACAGAAGCAAGCTCAGCATTTGTCTCGGGAACATCCATCCATGTTAAAGTATCTAATGCATTACAATTAAAACATGTTGGTCGCCAAGCAGAGTGGACTGTAGAGCAATTTTCGCAAACCCATTGTGGGCCACGCGGTGCTGAAACTGCTTTTGTTAGCCATTTTCGAATTACACTATCATCTGCACCTTCACCTTTTTCGATGGCTGCAATAATTGTTAACGTGCGGACGTTAGGAACCGTCTCATAAGTATCTCCAAGTGATCTACGCGCATTAGGAAAATCTTCAGCCTGCAGATACATTTCTGCCATCATTATTTTCGTTTCAACATGCTTGGGATTCATTTTAGCGAGTAACTTGAACCCCTTTTCTCTATCCTCTGAATTTTCCCCTTCATAAATTTCTGAATAGATCGCAGCCAAATCAGGATGAGGTTGAGACTCCCATGCCTTTTTAATTACTTTTATTGCATTTTTTTTCTTATCGTCTGTCAAATATTCTTTAGCAACTAGAGCAGCAGCTGGCACTAAATCAGGAGACATACGATTTGCCTCTATAGCCGTTACTTGAGCCTCAATTCTTTTATCAGTCTCAATTATTTCGGCCGCCTCTGATAATGCTAAAACAGCATCTCTTCTTTTGTGGATATCTTTAGGTAGACTTCCATATTTCAATTTTGCACTGAGAGTTTTTCGAGCTCCACGCCAGTCAGATCCACGAGTCTGAAGGCCTATCAGAACATCCTGTGTTTCTTCATGTTTTGGTTTTAAGGAAAAAGCTTTTTCAGCTAATTTTAGGGCAGTGTCAGTGTCGCCTTCCGACAGTCGCTTTTTCATAATGCCCCTTACTCCAACAAATCTTGTGGTGGGATCTAAAATAAGCTCTTTATATATTTCTTCTGCATGCTCAGCCTCACCTGCTATTTCTGCCGCCTGGGCAGCTAATAAATTAGTAAGTGATGGTTGCTTTAAATATTTTTCAGCTTTTTTTGCCTTGGATAAAGCGGTAGACCCTTCGCCAGAAGCTAGGGCCATCATCCCTTCCGATAAAGCTCTAAATCCCTTTCTTTCTCTGTTGCGATCAAAATATCTAGAAACTGCTGTTTCATCACCGTTTATGAATCTAAAAATAGCGAGAATAAGCGAAACTATTTTAAGGACAAACCAAGCCGCTAGTATAATCAAACCCAAAAGTATCAACAATTGTATTGGACTAATTGAATACTCAAAACCTGAAATTTCAATAATTGTACTTCCTAAGATTTTATTTTGGTCGCTAGCTAAATAACTAGCGCCCCAAGCAAAAGCCATTACAATCATTAAGAATAAAGACAATCTAAAAAGCGATATCAACATGCCTTGATCTTCCTATTTCTCAATACTTTTTAAAAGTTGCTCGACAGCCAAAAGAGATTCAATTCTACTTTCCGCGGAATTGCGCCACGGCTCCATAACCTTCGAGGCAATACCGTCAAGTTGCGTCAACTCAAAAAGAGATTTTTCAAGATCATTTGATTTTAAAAATGCTTCTGACCTGGACAAAACCGCGTCGGGGTCAGAGCCTTGACGAGGTATAGTAGACCGAGCTTGAAATTGTGATTTTAAAAAGGTTAAAAATTTAAAATTTTCTGTTTCTTTTTCATTTCTATAAGCTGATAAAGCTAAACGAGAAAACTCCGGAAAAGATTCCGTAAGGTTTTTCATGGTAGGAATGCCGGTCTCTGCTAAATTTCTTAAGATATCTGGGGCTTTCAAACCCAACATACGCTCAATATTATCTAAACTCGTTTTATAAGGGGTCCCATAGATTGTTGATTTCTGAATTTCCCTAAAGTTTTCTTGTATTGGCTGGTCAATTGGTATGCTTTTTTCAGTATTGTCTTTAGCCTTGTCTAATATTTCCTCCTTAGGAACATCTTTTTCCTGTTTTTTTTCTAAAGGCTTCAACATCATGGATCGAATTTCTGTTTCCAAACTATCAATGTTCGCAAAATTAGTTTCTAATTGTTTTTTGATACTTCCAAGTTCCGAAAATTTGAGATCAAATTCCTCGTTGTTACTTATAATTTGACTTTCAAGTTTGGTTAAACTGGCAACTAATTCTCTTTCACTAATAAAGTTTTCTGTTTTTTTGCTTGCTTTAGTAAGATCAATTTCAAGTTTTTTTATTGAAGTTGAAAGCTCTTTTAGTCTGACCTGAATATTCTGCTCAAATACAATTTGTGAATTATTTTTAAAAAAATTAGGATAATAATTATTTATTAGAAAAACACCCAAAAGACCAAAACTTGCTGTTGCCAGGCCAGATAAGCCAATAAGTAAAAAAGAGTTAAGTTTATTTTTTGGCTCTTTTATATGATTAACGTTGCCCGGTTTTTCTATCTCCAAGCCTTCTTTTTTAGTTTCATTTTTTTCATCATTTAATGATAAATCGGCTTCCTTTAAATCAGTGCCGTCACTTTCTTTTTTTTTAGACTTAGGCTTTGGCATTTTTCCTCAATTCTCCAGCCAATTGCTAACTAGTACTACCATCAAACTTGATCAATCGTCTCAAAATAGCAAGAGTAGCTTCTTGCATACTGTTTAAATCAGGTTTTTTCGAAATCACTAGTTCCCCCAATTCGACCCCTGTAATTATTTTTGCAACAGCTTCGCTGATTGCAATAACATTAAACCCAGTCAAATCTAGATTACTTTGTAACAATTCAGCAGACCTTGATGAGAAAATTGGCAAAATCACTGGCCTACCACTGTGAATCTTTTGCAAATTTTGTTTTTTTATTTTCAGTGGCTCTTGATTGTATCCAATTATGTCCAAGCAACTGAACTGGTTTCTTTTCAATGCATCACATAGATTTCCGACAGTATGCTTGCCTCTAATATGAACCATGCTTTCGGTAGGTTTCTTTGATTTAATTAACTTCAATAAATTTTCCTGATCTTTCGAAAATCCCAAAACGTCATATCCAAAACTAACCGCTATTTTTTTTGTATTTGCTCCAACTACAAAGCATTTTTTATTAAGCAAATTTTGTTTTTTTGCTGCTCGAAGCCCATTCGCTGAGGTGAAGATTAAAACCGAATTCTTATTGACCTTACCGAGGCTTGGTAGAAAATCTATTTTTTGAATTGGGTTATCTAGGATTTCGCAGCTATACAACAGATGTTTTATTTTTAAACAAAACCGTTCATTTCCACCTAATGGCCGCGTCAAAAGCAATATTACATTTTCTTGGTCGGGATTGTTTGTCATATGCTGAAATGCTACTCCGATGCTGCCTGCGATACAATGGAACATAATATGGATTTACACAAAGCCCTTATTTTAGGAATTGAAAGTAGCTGTGATGATACCGCTGCTTCAGTTTTGGAAGTAAACCCTAAAGGCTCAAAAATTAAATCTTCTATCGTATATAATCAATTTAATCTCCACAAAGAATATGGGGGCGTTGTGCCAGAGATAGCAGCTCGGGCTCATGCTGAATTAATTGATGTTGTTGTCGAGAAATCGTTAAAAACAGCAAAAGTTGCCATGACAGATATAAATGCTATTGGGGTAACCGCTGGTCCTGGGCTTATCGGTGGTGTGCTGTCAGGGCTAATGTTTGCAAAAGGGCTATCGGTCTCAACTAATAAGCCGCTAATTGGCGTAAATCATCTTGCAGGGCATGCGCTTACCCCTAGACTGACCAATAAAGTTGCCTTTCCTTATCTTGTATTGTTGGTTTCAGGCGGGCATTGTCAATTTCTCATAGTTCATAATTACAATAAATATGAAAGATTAGGTGGAACGATAGATGATGCGCCTGGCGAAGCCTTCGATAAGGCGGCGCGTCTTTTAGGTTTGCAACAGCCTGGAGGGCCCGCAATTGAAGAAGCTGCCAAAAAAGGTGATGCAAACCGCTTTGATTTACCACGTCCTTTGCTTGATAGAGAGGACTGTAATTTTTCTTTTTCTGGCCTCAAAACAGCTTTAATGCGAAAACAAGCTGGGCTTATGAATAAACAGGGCGGCTTATTCGAAAAAGATGTAAGCGATTTGAGTGCTAGCTTCCAGCAAGCAATGCATGATGTAATTATTGAAAAGTCAATTCGAGCTATTGACCTTTATTCAAAACTTACTAACGAAAACCAGACTTTTGCTATTGCAGGTGGAGTAGCCGCAAACGAAAAAATTCGATACTCGCTTCAGAAGGTATGCAAAACGAAAAAGATAGATTTTTTAGCGCCACCTTTAGAATTATGCACCGATAATGCAGCGATTATTGCTTATGCAGCAGCAGAAAGGTTTTTGCATGGCGATTATGATGACACCACAATATCAGCTCGGCCAAGATGGCCACTGGACAATAAAAAGCCTGCAATTTTAGGTGGCGGTAAAAAAGGATCAAAAGCATGAAAATATCTATTGCTGGCGCGGGTGCGTTTGGCTCTGCAATAGCATCAGTTTTCGCTAAGGGTGGGCATTCGATTAAGCTTTTTTCACCAACTAACTTTAAAGAATTATGCGCCACAAGGGTTCCCAGGAATCTCGGTAACATAAAATTACCTGCGGAAATTGATATCGTAAGTTCGTTAGAAAAAAATGAAAAAAACGAGTATTTATTCCTAGCAGTGCCAACGCAAAATTTAGCCTCTTTTTGCAAAAAGAATAAATCTTTTTTAACTGACAGACCGCTAATTGCTTGTTGTAAAGGTGTGGATCAAGAAACCGGGCTAAGACCATCAGAAATTTTAAGTGAGCACTCTTCAAAAGTTGCCGTAATGTCTGGCCCAAGCTTTGCAGTTGATATTTCCAAAGGTATGCCAACCGCCTTAGTTTTAGCTTCGGCTGAGCCTGGCTTTTTGAGAAAATTACAATCAGATATTTCAATGCACAACTTTAGACTTTACCGAACATCA
>Ga0208130_1000547_pt1 | contig 19511 bp, 14 predicted proteins | sample ETNtaG_31_FD_185771 | JGI IMG/M metagenome (GOLD analysis project Ga0208130, IMG submission 185771) | Marine microbial and viral communities from oxygen minimum zone, Eastern Pacific Ocean - ETNP201310SV78 (SPAdes) (version 2) | ecosystem: Environmental > Aquatic > Marine > Oceanic ...
GGTAATTGGGATACTTCAAATGTGACTATTATGAGGGGTATATTTACTAATGCAAGTTCATTTAATCAAGACATTGGTAATTGGGATACTTCAAATGTGACTAATATGTATCAAATGTTTTTTGGAGCAGAAGCCTTTAATGGAGATATCAGTAATTGGGATACCTCAAAGGTGACTGATATGGATGGTATGTTTTATGATGCAACTTCATTTAATCAAGACATAGGTGATTGGAACACATCAAATGTGACTATTATGAGGGGTATGTTTTCTGGAGCAACTTCATTTAATCAAGACATAGGTAATTGGAACATATTAAATGTGACTGATATTGGATTAATGTTTTTTGGAGCAGAAGCCTTTAATGGAGATATTAGTAATTGGAATACATCTAATGTGACTGATATTGGATTAATGTTTTATGGTGCAAGTTCATTTAACCAAGAAATAGGTAATTGGGATACTTCAAATGTGACTAATATGGATCGTGTGTTTTATCAAGCTACTTCATTTAATCAAAATATTAGCAGTTGGTGTGTTGGAAATATTTCATCAGAACCTTCTAATTTTTCATTTGGTTCAGCTATTACAGAAGAAAATAAACCAGTTTGGGGAACTTGTCCCCCCTAAATTTATATTATTCTTTGATTTAATATCTTAGACTCTTATTGAAACTATTAAAATAATGGATAAAAAAAAGACATCAATCTTATCATTTATAATCCTTCTGGGATTAATTTATTATAGTTTTAATAGTCAAATGCCTTCATACAGGACTAATTCTGAAATTTCAGAATTAGATTTTTCAACAGATAGGGCACTAGTCCAATTAAAACAAATATCAAAGAAACCTCATTATGTTGGCTCTAATGAAAATAAAATAGTTCGTCAGTATATATTTAATTCTCTTAAACAACTCGGTCTTTCTCCAGAAATACAAAAGGGTTATATCCTTAACGAGAGACGTGGAAGTATGTCAAAGCCAATTAATATTATTGCTAAAATTGAAGGTTCAGAAAATGGAAAATCTTTATTAGTTTTTTCACATTATGACAGCGCTTTACCATCTTCAATTGGTGCTAGTGACGCAGGTAGTGGTGTTGTAACTATTTTGGAGTCTGTCAGAGCCTATTTAGCAAGGGGAAAGCAGCCTAAAAATGATATAATCATCTTATTTACTGATGCTGAAGAGATTGGACTGGATGGGGCAAAATTATTTGTAAGATCACATCCACTAGCAAAAAATGTTGGTATAGCGCTTAATTTCGAAGCTCGAGGAAGTGCGGGTCCAAGTTCTATGATACTAGAAACAAACTATGGAAATAAAAACCTTATTAAAAGTTTCATAAAAGCAAATCCTGATTTTCCAATTGCTAGTTCTCTACTATATAGTATTTACAAAATGTTACCCAATGATACTGATTCAACAATTTTAAGAGAAGAGGGTGATATTGATGGATTATTTTTTGCTTTTATTGGTAATCATTTTGATTACCATACTGCTGGAGACAACATAAACAGAATAGATAAAAATTCATTAAAACATCAAGGAAGTTATTTAATGCCACTAATGAATTATTTTGCAGATGCAAATTTATCCTCAGTCAAGAGTGAAGAAGATTATGTTTATACGAATTTTCCTATTCTAAAAATGATTTCTTATCCGTTTAGTTGGGTAATGCCCTTAACATGGTTATCAGTTTTTTTATTTTCTGTTTTTCTTTGTATTGGATTATTTAAAAATAAATTAACCTTTTTAGAAATTTTTAAAGGATTTATTCCTTTCCTTTTGTCGATTGCATTTGCTTTTATTTTAGGTTATTTTGGATGGTCCATTGTTTTAAGAATATACCCTCATTATCAAGAAATTCTTCAGGGTTTTACCTATAATGGGTACACCTATATTGCATTTTTTGTATCTATATCATTAAGTTTTACATGGTATATGTATTCTATATTTCAAAAACAAATTACACCTGCTAATCTTATGGTTGCTCCAATAACTCTATGGCTTATTATCAATATTCTTATTGCAGTTTATTTAAAAGGCGGATCTTACTTTATAATCCCTATGTATTTTGTTTTGATATCATTTTTGATTCATTTAATAAATAAAGAAAATTCTTACTTAATTATTCATTTACTTCTCTCAGTACCTGCAATTTTTATTTTTAGTCCATTAATTGAAACTTTCCCTGTTGGGTTAGGTTTAAAAACAATCTTTGTAAGTACAATTTTTTCTGTGTTAGTATTTGGTTTGTTATTGTCTTTTATCAGTTCATTCAATTCTAAAAAGGTTCTAGCTCAAGTCTTTCTCATCATAGGTATACTTTTTTTTATTAAGGCTCATTTCAATAATGGTTTTGATCAAGAGCAAAAGAAACCAAACAGTCTGTTGTATTTCCAGGATATTGAGAATAAAAAATCATATTGGTTAACTTATGATAAAGTTTTGGATGATTGGTCCAAGTCTTTTTTGGGCGAAAATCCAAAAAATGCCTCATCGATTAGTTTAATTCCTGTAAGAAGTAAGTACAAGACACAGTATTCATTTGGTGCAATTGCTCCCAATGAGTCAGTTCCATATTTAAAACCTATAGTTTTAAAAGATTCTATTTCAGAAAACAAAAGAAAAGTTGAGTTTATGCTGAGTCCGAACAAAAAGTCTGATGTGATTCAACTATATGTTGATAAGGAAACTATATTTAATTCACTTGCTTTTAACGGCGTGTCAATTAAGAACAAATTATCATATAATAAACTAAATAATAGATTACTGACTTATTATGTGTCTGAATCGGATTCATTAGAAGTTTCCTATGAAACCACAATAAATTATAATCCTACTTTTACCATTTTAGAGTATTCATTTGATTTATCCGATAATCCATGGGTTAAGATTAAAAAAAGGCCAGAAGTAATGATGCCTAAGCCATTTGTTTTTAATGATGCTATTGTTATTAAACAAAGAATTTTTCCATAAATAAATAATGAAAAAACAATTTATATTCTTTTTGCTTATTGTTGTTTCATGTTCAAACGAAGACGAAGATCAAATCTGTAATGAATTTGAACTTAAACTAAATTGTGGAGAAGTAATCTATCCAAAAGAGAGCGATTCGCCTTATGTTTTACCTTGGGAGGTTGGAAAAAATTATAAAGTAGCCCAAGGAAATTGTACTGAAGGCTCACATAGTTATGGTTCTTACAATCAATTTGCATATGATTTCACAATGCCTATAGGGACTAAGATAGTTGCAATTAGATCAGGAATAGTAGTTGGAGTAGAAGAAAGAAATTTTGATAATGAACAGTCTGGTATTGATGCTAGTAAAAATAATTATATAAAAATTAAACATGAAGATGGTACTGAAGCTATATATTTACATATGACCTATGAGGGTGTATTAAAAGAAATTGGAGATAATGTAGCTCAGGGAGAGGTAATAGCATTAAGCGGTAATTCTGGATGGAGTAGTGGACCTCATTTACATCTTCAAGTTAATAATTCATTTATACAACCAGGAGGAGGTTCTGGTTTGATACCAATAACTTTTAATAATACCAAGCCTCATTGTCAAGGATTGCTTGATATTAGCTCAAATCCTGATGGATATACAGCAAATTAATTCCAATCCTTTGAAAGATTCATACCAATCAATTGATAAGCCATCCAAAGAAACCTTGATTAAGGATAGAAACAGTAAGTTTTTCGGATATGCTTTTCCTGTTTTGAATCAAGATCACATAATTAAAGCTTTGGATATTATAAAGATCAAACATCCCTCAGCAAATCATTATTGTTATGCTTGGCAATTAGGTATAGAAAATAAAAGCTCAAGATACAATGATGATGGCGAGCCAAAACACACTGCAGGAATTCAAATTTACGGACAGATAAAGGCATATGAGCTAACTAATATATTACTGGTCTCTGTTCGTTATTTTGGTGGTACAAAACTTGGAAAAGCAGGACTGATAAAGGCATATAAGAATTCAGCTAAAATTACTATAGAAAATTCTACAATTTTAAATAAAACTATTAATGTCATTTATCAATTAAATTACAAATACGAATTAACCAACAAGGTTACGAATATTTTAAAAGAAAATAATGTAAAGATTATTTCTCAAAAATTTGAAATTGGTTGTGAGTGTCGAATCTCAATTAGAAAAAAAGATTCTGAATTTTTTTTAAAAATGATAAAAAACATTCACGAGATCAAAATATTTAAGTGTGATTAAATGTTTAATCAAATAATTTTAATATTTAAGCATAGCATGTTCTTTTTAAACTAAAGGAACATGGTTTTTGACTTTTTATTTTAACTTAGTAATACATAATAAAAAATTAACCAGTTATTTATGAATCAATCTTACGATTATATTATAATTGGTGCAGGTTCTGCAGGGTGTGTGTTAGCAAATCGATTGTCCAAAGATCCAGACAAATCTGTTCTTTTACTAGAAGCTGGTGGTCCAGACTCTGATATGAATATTCATATTCCTGGCGCATATTTAAAGCTTCACAAAAGTAAGAACGATTGGGGATTTTGGTCCGAAAAACAATCTAATGTTTTAAATCGAAAAATCTATTTACCTAGGGGTAAAACTTTAGGAGGAAGTAGTTCTACAAATGCTATGGCATATGTGAGAGGAAATGCTGAAGATTATAATCACTGGGAAGAATTAGGAAATCAAGGTTGGGGATACAAAGATGTACTTCCGTATTTTAAACGCTCTGAAAATCATGAACAAATAGATGAAATTAATTCTCATTTCCATGGTAGTTCTGGAGAGTTAAATGTTACGATTCCTACAAAGTTTAAAACGCCTTATGTTGATGCTTTTATTTCAGCTTGTGAAAAAATAGGAATACCAAAAAACGATGATTATAATGGATTAAATCAATGTGGTGCGGGTCTTGTTCACAGTACTATTAAAAATGGAAAACGTGTTAGTAGTGCTACTGCTTTTTTAAAACCTGCTTTACAAAGGAAAAATCTCACAGCTATTTCGCATGCCCAGGTTAATAAAGTTATTATAAAAGAAAATAGAGCAGTAGGTGTTGAATATACAAAAGATTTAAAAACAGTTGAAGTTTTTGCAAAAAATGAAATTATTCTCTCTGCAGGGGCTTTTCATTCTCCACAGTTATTAATGCTATCTGGAATTGGAGAAGCCTCAGAGTTAAAAACACATAAAATTAATTGCATACATGAATTAAAAGGTGTTGGCAAGAATTTACAGGATCATTTATTTTATCCTATATGTGCTCAATCAAAAACTCAAGAAGGAATTAATCATTACATTTCACCATTAAAACAAGTCAAAGCAGCTTGGAGCTATTTTGTTCATAAAAAGGGTGTTTTCTGTACAAGTCCACTTGAGGGAATGGCTTTTTTTGATCTTGATCAAAAAGACGATAAAGTAAATTTTCAATTACATTTTTCACCAATTTGTATTAAAGGTGAATATGGTTATGACGCATATGATCTTTATGATTATCCAAAATCAGATGGTTTTACGATACTTCCAACACTATTACACCCAAAAAGTAGAGGTACAGTTACCCTGTCTTCATCTAGTTCAAAGGAAGCACCAATAATTCAACCAAATTTTTTAAAAGAAAAAGAAGATTTAGATCAGCTTGTAAAAGGGGGTAAATTAGTTTTTAAAATTATGGAAGACCAGGCAATGAAAAACCACATAAAAGTAAATGGCCTCCCATTTAATAGAAATTCTGATGAGTTGCTTATTGAACACATAAAGAAAACCTTGGAAACTGTATATCACCCTGTGGGTACATGCAAAATGGGAATAGATTCAATGTCTGTTGTTGATTCATCTTTAAAAGTTCATGGAATTAAAAATCTTCGTGTTGTTGATGCCTCAATAATGCCCAAAATTATTTCTGGAAATACAAATGCTCCAGTTTTTATGATTGCAGAAAAAGCTGCAGATATGATTTTAAATAAAAAAATATAATCTATTCTGTTTAAAAATTATAATTGTCACAGAAAATCCTAAAATTATTTTAGCTCTATTGAAGTTTTTAGTCTATTTCCTAAAGGACTGAAAAAATTACCAAACATAAATTTTTACTAATTTTTATCTGATGATATATTATCAATTATTTAAATAAATTTTATGATTAAATAATCTATCTAGTTAAAATCTTTGATCTATTTTTGAGCAATATGAATAAAAACAAAGTATCATTCAGTTGGGCTTTTAGAGAATTTATTTGGCCAAGAAGAAAGATTGTTTTTCTGGGTCTATTTTTAATAATAATTCGAAGTTTGTCTGGACTTGTACTTCCATACTCAAGTAAAACTCTAATTGATGATGTAATACCCTCTAAGGACATTAATACTTTATCTTTTTTGCTTATAGTTGTTTGTATTGCTCTTGTTTTACAGTCAATAAGTTCTTTTTCTTTGACTCGACTGTTAAGTGTCGAAGCTCAGCATCTAATCTCTTTGCTAAGGGCTAAAGTGCAACAGAAGTTATTGAAACTTCCTGTTTCATTTTTTGATAATAATAAGTCTGGAGCTTTGGTTTCAAGAATCATGACTGATGTTGAAGGGGTTCGTAATCTTGTTGGAACTGGACTAGTCCAATTAATAGGTGGAAGTTTAACAGCTATAATTTCTTTATTTATTTTAATTGATATTAATGGATTAATGACACTATTTGTATTATTTCCGATCTTGATTTTTGCATTTATAGCACTCAAAGCTTTTGGCTACATTAGACCAATTTTTAGAGCTCGTGGAAAAATTAATGCAGAAGTGACAGGAAGACTTACCGAAACTCTTAATGGAATTAGAGTCATTAAAGGTTTTAATGCTGAGGAGCAAGAATATTTAGTTTTTGAAAGAGGAGTGGAACAACTTTATCAAAATGTTAAAAAAAGTTTGACTGCCACTGCATTTATGACAAGTGCTGCAACATTATTAATAGGTTTAGCTTCTGCGGGTATAATGGGTATTGGTGGTTATTTTATAATGAATAACACATTGACTTACGGTCAGTTTGTTTCTTTTACACTATTTCTTGGTTTTATGATTGCTCCAATTGTTCAAATGAGTAATATTGGAAGTCAACTTACTGAGGCTTTTGCTGGACTAGATCGAACACAAGAGTTGATGAGTTTGCAAGAAGAAAACAATTTAGGACAAAGAAATTTATTACTTGATAATTTAAAAGGAGAAGTAGATTTTAAAAATATTTCTTTTAGTTATGATAATAACACTAATGTGCTTAATAATATTTCATTTAAAGCAGATCAGGGTTCTGTTATTGCTTTAGTAGGTTCATCAGGGTCAGGAAAATCAACTATTGCAGGTTTAGTAACAGCATTTTTAAATCCAAGTTCTGGAAAAGTTTTAATTGATGGAATTGATTTATCTAAAGTTGATCTGAAAAGTTTTAGAAGTCAATTAGGTGTTGTACTTCAAGATGATTTTTTATATGAAGGAACAATTAGAGAAAATATTCTTTTCCCTCGACCAAGTGCAAGTGAAAAAGAACTTATTGAGGCCGTTAATGGTGCATATGTAGATGAGTTCACTAATCGTTTTGAGAGTGGATTGGAAACAGTAATTGGGGAACGTGGTGTTAAGTTGTCAGGAGGGCAAAAGCAAAGAATTTCAATTGCAAGAGCACTACTTGCAAATCCAAAGATTGTAATTTTAGATGAGGCAACATCGAATTTGGACACTGAGAGTGAATCATATATTCAAAAAAGCCTTCAAATATTAATGAAAAACAGAACTACATTTGTAATAGCTCATCGACTGAGTACTATTCAAAAAGCTGATCAAATCTTAATAATTGAAGATGGAGAAATAGTGGAAAGAGGTAAACATAATGAACTATTAAATAAGAAAGGCAGATATTATGAGCTTCATAAATATCAGACACGTTTATAAAATTGTTTTAAGGGCTTCAAATAATTATTTTTATTTCAAGAATTGAGCTAAATTTAAAATTATGAATAAACTATTTCTAATATTAGTTTTCGTTCAGCTTTTTGTTTGTTGTTCTAGAGAATCAAATAAGCTAAATGAAATTATTAAGGAGTACGAATCTGAAAGAGGTTACGAATTTAATAGAAATGAGTCTGTAGAAAATACTATTAAATATCATCAAGCTGAAGCTGATTTTGCCAAAAAATTAATAAAAAAATTAGAAATGATTTCTGATGAAAAACTGTCTGAATCGGAAGTCATATCAAGAGAATTATTATTGTTTGTTTTAAAAAACAAAATTGATTTTAATAAATACAAAATGTATTTAAATACGATTACTAACGAAAATGCTTTTCACTTGAACTTGTCTAGAATGGGAAATCAAACTTTTAAAAACAAGGAACAGGTTCTTAATTATCTAGAGCAACTCGATAGCTTGCCTAAACGTGTGGAATACAACTTAAATATTTTGAGAGCCTCCATAGAGGAAGGAATGTCACAACCGAGAGAGATTTTTAGTAATTATAGCTATAGTTATGAGAAACATATAGTTTCAAATCCAATTAAAAGTGATTTTTATAAGCCTTTTCATCTGTTGCCAGATTCATTATCAAATGAATTTAAAGATTCAATAATTAAAATAGCAAATGCAAGCATTCAAAAAAATGTAATAAGTCAATACAAAAAAATAAAATTATTTTTTGAGGATGAGTATTTTCCCAATGCAAGAAAGCAATTAGGTATTTCATCTATTTCCAATGGAAAAGAGTTTTACCAAAACCGAATAAATTACTTTACTACTAGTAATCAGTACTCAGCTGATGACATTCACCAAATTGGAATAAAAGAAGTAGCAAGAATTAAAAAGGAAATGCATAAAATAATTGATGACCTTGGTTTTCAAGGAAGTTTTGCTGAATTCTTAAAATTTCTTCGTTCAGATGAGCAGTTTTATCCAAAAACTGAGGATGAGTTATTAATTTTTGCACGTGACATTTCCAAACGAATTGATGCTGAATTACCAAAGTTTTTTAAATCATTACCCAGAAAACCATATGGTGTAGTTCCGGTTCCAGAAGATCTTGCTCCAAATTATACAGGTGGTCGGTACTATTCAGGCCCTAAAAACGAACCAACAGCCGGCTTTTATTGGGTTAATACTTATAACCTTCCTAGTAGAACTTTATATACAATACCTGCTTTAACTGCTCATGAGGCAGTTCCTGGTCATCATTTACAAATTTCATTAAACAGTGAATTATCTAAAACAATTCCTGAGTTTAGACGAAAATTATATATATCTGCCTATGGAGAGGGTTGGGGTTTATATTCAGAATATTTAGTTGATGAAATGGGTATATATAGAAATCTTTATGAAAAATTTGGTCAATTAACCTATGAAATGTGGAGGGCATGTAGGCTTGTTGTTGATACTGGGGTGCATTCAAAAAATTGGACAAGAAAACAAATGATTGATTATATGACTGAAAATACGGCTCTATCAATTCATGAAATAAATACAGAAACAGATCGATATATTTCTTGGCCAGGTCAAGCACTGTCTTATAAAATTGGAGAAATAAAAATTCGGGAGCTCCGAGAAAAAGCAGAAACTGCTTTAGGTGAAAAGTTTGATATTCGAGAGTTTCATGAAATTATTCTTAATGAGGGAACAATTACCTTATCTATTATGGAAAAAAGAATAAATTCTTATATACAAAATAATTAACTTCCTATTTTCACTTTTTTTAAATAAAATTTATACTGTGACCATAGAAAACGATGATTTAATTGTATTATATTTAGGAATTCTTAACAAAATTTTTATTTATGAAATTTAAATATTCCCTGGTTTATCTTTTGAGTATTATTTTATTCTATAGCTGCAATGAAAATACAAATAAAGAAACTGAAGAACAATTAATTGCAAGAGCTCTTAAGATTCACAAAAAAGTTCTTACACTTGATACACACGCAGATACTCCTTTGAGAATGATAGAACCAGGTTTTAATATGGCAGAACGCCATGATCCAAAAGAAACTGGTTCAAAAGTAGATTATCCACGTATGAAAGAGGGTGACTTGGATGCTATATTTTTTGCCGCCTTTGTTGCCCAGGATATTCGTAATGATGATGGTAATTCAAGAGCTAAATCGCTTTGCATTCAAATGATTGATTCTGTTTTAGTTTCAATAGAAAGAAATTCAGATATAGTTGGCTTAGCTCTTAACCCAGAAGACGCATATTCTCTTGAAAGTGAAGATAAAAGAGCTATTTATATTGGAATTGAAAATGGATATCCAATAGGTGACGATCTTTCAAATATTGAAACATACTATAACAAAGGAGTACGCTATATAACTTTGGTACATTCCTCAAATAATGATTTGGCAGATTCTGCAACAGATCCTAATGGACCTGAACATAATGGACTAAGTGAGCTTGGTTCAAAGGTAGTTCTTGAGATGAATCGTTTAGGTATAATGGTTGATGTGTCTCATGGCAGTGATAGTTTGTTTTACGATACAATTAAACTGTCCAAAGCTCCAATAATCGCAACACATTCTAATGCTAGAGTAGTTACTAATCACAAGAGGAATATGACTGATGATATGTTGAAGCTAATCTCTGAAAATGGAGGTGTTGTTCAATTGACAATGTTATCGAGCTACCTTAGGGAAGCCCCACCAAATATTAAACGTGATTCAGCAATGGCTTCACTTCGATCCAACATGAAACCTATAGATAAAATGACTGATGATGAAAAAGCTGCCCTTCGATTAAAATTTCAAGAATTAGATAAAAAATATCCAACTCCTCCAGCTAATGTTAAAGATGTGGTTGATCATATTGATCATATCATAAAAGTAGCTGGAATTGATCATGTAGGAATTGGTTGTGACTTTGATGGTGGAGGTGGAATTGAAGGTGTATTTGATGCTAGTGAGGTTATGAATATTACAATTGAATTGGTAAAAAGAGGGTACACTGAGGAACAAATAGAAAAAATTTGGGGTGGAAATTTAATTAGAGTCTTTAGAGAAGTTCAAAAAATTTCTGATAAAATTAAATCGGATATCTCAGTCTAAATGATTTTGAGATGGTTTTTGATTTCAATTGCTTTTCTTTTTTTTAAGAGTTCAGCTATACATCCTTTGCGCTTATCGCTTTGTGAAATAGAATACACTTCAAAAACCCAATTACTATCTATTCAATTAAAATTATTTTTAACAGACGTAAACGAAGCTATAGTGTTTGATCCAAATAGTAATGAGCTTGCTTTTTGTCAGCCAAATGAATCAGATTTAGCAGAAGAAATGCTTTTAAATTATATAAATCGTTTTTTTTATGTAAAGGCAAATGAAAAAATAATAAATCTTAAAATAAAGAAAAAAAAATTAAGTGGTGATGGAGAGAATGTCGCATTATGGATATATTTTGAGCATAGTAAGCCTTTTATATTAAAATCTCTCGAAATTAAAAACACCGTATTTACTGACTTATTTTTTGATCAGAATAATATTGTTTATGTTCATGTTGATGGAGAATCAAAGAGTATTATGTTAAATAAAAAAACTGCTGTACACCAATTGGAATACTAAATTATGCATCCTTTTGAATTTTATTTGAAATTAGGCTTTGAACATATAGCTAATTTAAATGGTTACGACCATATTCTTTTCTTGGTAGCTCTTTGTGCTGTATATCAAATCAATCAATGGAGAAAGATTTTGATTTTGGTTACAGCTTTTACAATTGGTCATAGCATTACTTTATTTCTGGTTTCCTTAAATATTTTTTCTATTCCATCAAGTATTATAAAATTGCTTATACCTATTACAATTATAATAACATGTTTTCAAAATGTTATCGAAAAGGAAAATACTGAAAACTCATCTCGTATGGGTAAAATGTATTTTATGGCTTTGTTTTTTGGTTTGATTCATGGCATGGATTTCTCTAATTATTTCAAGGCACTTATAATGTCTCCAAAAGATATCATTATTCCCCTATTGGGATTTAATGTTGGTATTGAGTTAGGACAGTTATTGATTGTATTTTTTATTGTCTTTGTTTCTTATATTTTTCTAAATATTATTAAAATAAAACATTTTAAATGGAATTTGTTTATATCAGGAGCAGCATTTGGAGTATCATTTATTTCGATACTTGAGATCATTTTTGATAAATAAACTTTATTATGTAACGTTTGCTTCTCATTATAATATTTGCTATGTTTGGTTCATATTAATTAAATATAAAATTTTGAAAAAGTTTATTATAATATTTATATCAATTACAGTAATCAGCTCAACAAGTGATAAGAAAGATAAAGTTGATCAGCTATTTAAAGATTGGAATAGTAATAATACACCAGGTGCAGCGGTTGCAATTGTTAAAGATGGAAAAATTTTATATTCAAAGGGATATGGGATTGCAAATTTAGAATACGATATTTCAATAACCCCTAACTCAATATTTCATATTGCTTCAGTGTCAAAACAGTTTACTGTTTTTTCCATTTTACTCCTAGAAAGTCAAGGTAAACTAAGTTTAGATGATGATATTAGAAAATATATTCCAGAAATGCCAGATTTTGGAAAAAAAATCACATTAAAACATTTAGCTTCTCATACCAGTGGTTTAAGGGATCAATGGAATTTATTGTCAATGGGTGGATGGCGAATGGATGATGTTATAACTAAAGAACATATTTTAAAACTTGTTGGTAAGCAAAAAGAATTAAACTTCAATCCTGGTGATGAATATTTGTACTGTAATACAGGATTTACACTTTTAGCTGAAGTAGTTGCTAGAATATCAAATATGTCTTTTGCTGAATTCACAAAGGCAAATATTTTTAAGCCACTTAAAATGAATAATACGCTTTTTTATGATGACCATCAGAAAATTGTAAAGAATCGTGCTTACTCATATTACTCATCGCCAGATAATCAAGAATTAATCAAAAGATTGAAAGATATTAAAAATGATATTATAATAAATGGTTCATCTTTTGCAGAAAATGCTGTTTTGTATTCTCAGGATCCCGAATCATCTGAAAATGGAGGAAAGTATACTTTATATAAAAATAAGCCTCGAATGGTTAAAGAATTTAGAGATGTTGCATTTAGTTTACTAGAATCAGAAATCTCTGAACCTTTTGAAACAAAATATGGATGGCATATAATTAAAGTAGATAAAATTAGAGGTCAAGAATTAGATATAAGACATATATTGTTAATTCCTGATTCAAAAATCTTTAAAAAAAGTGTTTTGAACTATGCAAATGTTGGAGCTACAAGCCTATTTACTTCAGTTAATGATTTAAGTCTTTGGGCAATGAATTTTTCTAAAATGAATATTGGTAATTCATCTATAATTAACAAAATGAATAAACCTGCTTTACTAAACGATGGAGAAGAGTTTGGAGGAGCTCTTGGTCAATTTATCGGAAATTATAAAGGATTAAAAGAAATACAACACGGAGGAGCAGATGCAGGATATCGTTCATTTTTAACTCGTTTTCCTGATCAAGATTTTGCTGTCATTGTTTTTAGTAATTCAGCTGAATTCGATGCTGGCGGTTTGGCTCATAAAATAGTAGATATCTATCTTGAAGATAAAATTGAATCTGATGAAAATATAAAAGACATTAAAAATAATAGTTCTTCAAAATCAACTATTGTAGATAAAAAGATATTAAAATCTTATGAAGGTTCATTTGAATTACAACCAGGCTTTATTATTAAAATAAGTTATATAGAAAACAAGCTATTTGCTCAAGCAACAGGTCAGCAGATGGTTTCTTTGATGCCGACTTCAGATACAGAATTTATAGTTGAGGGAATAGAAGCAAAAATTGTTTTTATTGCAGATAAAGATAACATCATTAACAAATTAAAATTATATCAAGGAGATCAAATAAATGATGCTCCTCGAGTAAAAGAATTCGATATCTCTTCTGTAAATAATGAAGAATTTTCAGGAGAGTTTTACAGTGAAGAATTGTCTACAACCTATAACTTAAAGGTTGAAGACGGTTACCTTATTTCAAAACATGTGAGGTTGAGTGATTTTAGATTATCTCCTGTAAGTAAAGATGTTTTTCAGGGAAGCGTATGGTTTTTTGGACAAGTTGAATTTGTTAGAAATAAAATGAATACGATTACTGGTTTTAAGGTATCAAATGGTCGAGTTCGAAATCTACACTTTAAAAAAATAAACTAAAATGAATAAATAACATTTGTTAATCTATAATAGTTTTTAATCTGAATAAGAATAAAATATATATAGTTTAATTATAATCTATCTAAATTTTTCGCATCCATATATTTTTATAACTAACCAGGTTTCCATGATCCTGTAAAAAGAGTGAATATGGAGTATTATCCTCTACATCAAGTGTTGGACCTATAATTTCAACAGCATTTTGAATTAAAACACCATTGTGAAAAACTATAAAGCTTCCATTTTTTATTTTCGTTCCACCTTCATTAAACTCTGGAGCATTAAATATTATATCATATGTCTGCCAAGTATCTGGTGGAAGCGTTGCATTTACCAAAGGTACATGTTGCAGATATATTGATCCTGCTTGACCATTTGAATATGTTCTATTGTTGTAACTATCTAAAATTTGAACTTCATATCGTCGTTGAAAAAAAACGCCACTGTTACCTCTATATTGGCCTTCACCTTTGATGATTTTGGGAGTTTTCCATTCAATATGTAATTGGATTGAACCATGTTCATCTCGGGTAGATATTCCTCCAGTTCCTGGCTTCACTGTCATACTTTTATCAATATTTAAAGTCCAAAGAACTTTTTGATCAGATCTTACACTTTTCCATTTTGAAAAATCATTTCCATCAAAAAGAATTATAGCATCACTTGGAATCCCCTTAAAGTAAAATGGGTTTACAACTTTAGGTTCAGGATCCCAAACCTCTTTTTTATTAGGTTTTATCTGATTTTGGGAATAAATAAAATTTGAAAATAAAAAAAGAGATATAATATATTTCATTGTAGGTTTAATTTAATTTTAAGTTGTATCCATTATGGTATTTATTAGTAAAATAATTAGAATTAATTTTTTTATCTAGAAATTTACTTTTTGAAGAATCCCAATGTAATTTTTTTCCAGATCGGTATGAAATATTCCCCATCTGGGCAACAGTTGCTACTTGTTCTCCATCTTTAATTGAGCATTTCACCTTCTCAGGATCATTTAACCTTATAGCATCAATGAAGTTTTGAGTATGCTTATCTAAACCATTATCTGAAGATTCAACAAATGACTTTGTAACTTTTTTTTCATTACCACTTTCTTCAACTACTTCCCACCCTTCACGACTCAATATTAAAGTGGCATAATTGCCAATAAAAGCAATTCCATGATTCCTTCCATATGGACCATTATCAATTCCCATTGCAGATTCCCAAATTAAATTAAATTTATCAAATTCATAAAGAGCAGTTAAAGTATCGGGTGTTTCTTGTGCTAGATCTGGATATGCAAATTTACCACCTAAACTAGAAACTGTTTTAGGTAAAGAAGCTTGCATACCAATTAAAGCAAAATCTATTAAATGTACACCCCAGTCAGTCATTAAACCACCCGCATAGTCCCAAAACCATCTAAAGTTACCGTGAAGGCGACTTGAATTATATGGTCTTAATTTAGCAGGGCCAATCCAACTGTTATAATCCAATCCTTTTGGTGGACTACTATTTGGGACAATTGGATCTGGTCGAACTCCTCCAAAATAACACCAAGTCTTTACTGTTCGAATTGGTCCAATAGCTTCAGTTTTTAAATAATTAACTGCATCTTGAAAATGATTTTGACTACGTTGCCATTGACCAACTTGAACAACATTTCCATATTTATTTTGAGCATCAACCATTAATCTACATTCGCCAATTGAATTTCCAATGGGTTTTTCACAATACACATGCTTACCTGCTTCTGAAGCATGAATCATCATAAGTGCATGCCAATGATCAGGAGTTCCAATTATAACAGCATCAATATCTTTATTCTCTAATAATTTTCGATAATCACTATAAATTTTAACTTTAACTCCTTTAGAATCCATTTCATCTTTTCTTTTGTCAAGAACGTTTTGATCAACGTCGCATATTCCTAATAAATTAACATTAGAGACTCTTAATAAAGATTTAGTATTCCACCAGCCCATGGAATTTAAACCAATAGTTCCAATATTTACAGTATCATTAGCTCCTAAAATACTTTTTCCTTTTTGAAAAGCTGAAAACCCAGGAAGAATTAAGCTAGCACCAGTAAATAAAGCAGATTGTTTGATAAATTTCTTACGATTCATGAAATAAATTTAATTGTAAATTATTTTTATAATTATGACCAATTTAAAATAATTACATTTAATTTGTTTAAAGCCCTTAAAATGGTTAATAATTTATAATATACAGTTATGAGATATAAGTTAAGCATAATAATAATTCTTTTTTCACTTTTCATTTCAGCTCAATCTGAAAATTCTTTACCAAATTCGGTTTATGATTTTTCTAATTCTGATAGAATTATTGCATTTCAAAAACAAATAATCAAGGATAAAATTACAGGAAGTAATCAAGCTCTTGTTTTTAAAGACGGAGAGATTGTTTTCAATCATATTGAAAATTCATTTATTGAAGGAGATCATCTAATTTCTAATGAGACAATTTTCCCGATTTGGTCAATGTCAAAGCCAATAACTATTGTAGCTATGATGATATTATTCGAGAAAGGTCTTATTGATTTTGATGACCCAGTTTCTAAATATATTCCTGCCTTTAATAAGCTGATGTGTAAAAATGATAGTGGAACATTTCCATGTAAAAATGAATTAAAATTAATTCACCTTATGAATCATAGAAGTGGATATGTTTATTATGATAGGTATTATATTGATGTAATTCAATCAAAAGATTTAGAAGAGTTGATGAATAAAATAGCTAAACAACCTCTTGAAATTGAACCAGGCTCTAAATTCCTGTATGGAATTAATCAATCTATTTTAGGAAGGGTAATAGAAGTTGTAAGTGGAAAAAGCTTTTATGATTTCTTAAAGTATAATATTTTTGACCCATTAGAAATGAATAAAACAAAATTTTATTTGACTGAAGATGAAAGAAAACAAATCCCACCTTTATTTATAAAGAATCAAGTGATCGAAGGATTTTTATCAGATGGAATTACAAGTAAAGGAGATGTATTAACATATTATAAGGATAATCTGACTCATTTGGGTGGAGAAGGGTTGATATCTTCCATGTCTGATTTTTTTAATTTTACCAAAATGCTCCTGAACAATGGGTCTTTTAAAGGTAAGAGAATCATAAGTTCTAAAAGTATTGAAATGATTACCCAAAATTATTCTAATGGATATCCTGATGAAGAAAATGGTTTTCAAAATCTTTTAGGATTTTATTATGGTTTTTCAGTTTGGGTTCTAAAAGATCCAAGCATTATGAATCTCTATGCGCCAGAGGGTATTTATGGTTGGGGAGGATACCATGGAACTGAGTTCTGGATTGATCCAACAAACTCATTATTTGCAGTTTTTATGACAAGAGCCCTTTCAAATTATGAATCTAAGGAGAGATTTATTAGAGCAGTCTATAAAGACTTAAATTAATAATTTTAAAAACCCCAGTTTATGAGTTTATTATTTTTAGGGGCAGTCTTTTTCAATCTGGATTTTATTTTATCAAGATACATAGTGTTGTAGCGAAGGCGTGAAATGTAATTGGGGTTATCTTGATCTCCATTCCAGCAATGTTCTGCATTATTTCCATAATCAACTTCACCAGCATAATAGGGGTCTTTTGTAGATTCTAAAAACTCTTCTGTAAGTACAACCGCATTGTTTAGATAATAATTATCCATGTCTCCACAGTAGATATTTATTTTTCCTTCTAGATCCTTTCCGATTTTATTCCAATCTCGCTGCATGATATACCTTAGATCATAATTTTCTTTCCAGTAATTTGCCACATCACGATCAATTTTACCAGTAATTTTATCCCATATAGGCTTAGGATATCCATCTTTTCCTGTAGGTGAATAAACTGCTTGCCAAATATCCCATTGGTCTCCTGATCTACCTTTATCTCCTAATATTAACTCTCTTCTATTCATATCGATTAATTGTGCTTTAATATGTCCTTTACCATCTCTCATGCCAGGACGAAGTACCTTTTTAAAATAGCCACTTTTGTAATAAGCATTTTCATCTTTATATAAATCAACTACCGTGTAAGCCCTAAAATCGATTGGATCAGGACAGGCGGCAAAGCATCCATTATATTGTTTAGGATAAAAAACTTGAACAGCTAATGCTTCCCATCCTCCAGTTGATCCTCCATATAAAAATCGACCCCAGCCTTTACCAACTCCATTAAACATTTTTTCAATATGTGGGATAAGTTCGTATGTGATTGCGTCACCATAAGGGCCAAGGTTTGCAGAATTGACCGCATAGGAATCATCATAATAGGGGTTTTGATGTTGGATTTCTATTACGAGATACCTTGGAAAATCTTTTGAAACCCATTTTTTGTAAAAATCGTAGGCCTCTTTTTCCTGGATGTATTTGTAACCAGTGATACCAAACCTGCTACTAAAAATTGTATCAGTCTCAGGTGCAGTAGGTGGAATGGTTCGAAACCCACCAATCGTTTTAGGAAAATGTCCGTGAAATACCATTAATGGATATTGAGCTTCACTTTCTTTGTCAAACCCTTCTGGTACTAGGACATTAGCTTGAAGGTACATTGGTCTTCCCCAAAATTCTGAAAGCAGTTTGCTTTTGATCTTAACATGCTTTATATATTTAGAATCCTCAACAGGCTTTATTGAAGGAATTTCTTCGGTTATTACTATCTCTATTGGTCTTTTACTCGATATATCAAACTCTATTTTAATTGGTTTGCTGTATATATTTTTGGGACTGGTGTTCCAATGTTGTCCTTCTCCTTGATCCATAGGTAGTTGAACTTTATATCCGTTGGATAGATTAAAAGTTTCATACTTATGTAATAAGGCTTGGACAAAATAAGTACCTGATTTAAGTTGATTTAATTCTTCAATAGGATATGCCTTTACAGAAGAATTAAATGATTCTTTTTGCCCTGGTATCCACTGCTGAACATTTTTTCCTATAATTATTCCAGTTTCATTTGAATCGTTAATTTGAAAACGAGGCTCTTTAAGAGTGTCCTTAGTAATCATTAATAAAAGCCGACCATTATAACCTTCCAGCCCCAATGAGGAGTCGTAAGTTATCTCAAACATTATGCTCTCTGTAGTATTACACCCAGTAAAATTTAAAACTAAAAAAAAGACAAAAAAACATCTCAAAATACCCTTAAAATTATTCATACTGTAATATTTGATTATCAATTTAGTAATAATAATGTTTTTTATTAACTAAAAACTATGTAAAATACTGTTGTTAATGAAATTATAATCAAAGAACCAACATTATAAATAATTGATGTCTTGAATG
>Ga0208130_1000548_pt1 | contig 19415 bp, 17 predicted proteins | sample ETNtaG_31_FD_185771 | JGI IMG/M metagenome (GOLD analysis project Ga0208130, IMG submission 185771) | Marine microbial and viral communities from oxygen minimum zone, Eastern Pacific Ocean - ETNP201310SV78 (SPAdes) (version 2) | ecosystem: Environmental > Aquatic > Marine > Oceanic ...
TGGCAGGATCCCTGTTTTGATTCTTGAGAAAATCTTGTATTGATCTCACAAGACTGAAGTCTCCTTGACTTGCGTTAAACAACTGCGGAACACCTGACTCAAGACAAAGGTCGTCTGCATCTCCAGCGTTTATTCCACCCAATAACGGGCCAACCAACCTGTCCATAACTTCGTCTCCAAGGCGCCTTCGAATAAGAGCGCCTACGGTTTCACCTTCTTTTGGTTTATTGTCAGGAAGAGTTAAATCAAGCTTTGCTCTTTTAGCTCCCTCTTCGGTCAACAAAGACAGTTCGTCTAGCTCGTCCAGGTCCAAAGGAACTCCCAAAAAGTGGCGTTTGGGTAAATTGTGCATTTCACCATCCACCCAAACTTTTGCAGATTTGCCGGTAGGAGGAACGAGTTCATCTCCCACACCAAGAGAGAAACATAACTCACGCATTTCAGGATCACGAGTCAAAAAAGAATCAGGTCCCGCATCAATGTTAAATCCTTCAATTTCACTTGTTAGGATCTTTCCCCCTAACCGCTCTGAGCCCTCAAGAAGCATGACTTCAAAACCTGATTGCTGAAGCTCAAATGCAGCGCTTAGACCAGCAATGCCAGCACCGACAATAGTGATGTTCACGAGGCTGTCCGAAAATTGTGAACCAAGTCAACTACTCTTTTGAGAACATCTGGGTTGACTTCAGGGGTTACACCGTGACCTAAGTTGAAGATATGGCCATGCTGCCCAGCATTCCTTTCGAGGATATCAATCACTTCTTCAGAAATTAGTTCCCAATCACCGCCTAGTATTGACGGGTCGAGATTGCCTTGCACAGCTTTACCTACTCCTATTCGCTTTCGTGCTTCATCAATCGGGACACGCCAATCAACTCCTACTACATCTGCCCCTGCAGCACTCATTAAATGGAGTATTTCTCCAGTTCCAACTCCGAAATGAATACGTGGGACAGAGTACTCGAAAAGGGCTTCAAATATTTTCGAAGAGTGTGGGAGGACAAAGTGTTCATACTGTTCAGGTGATAGGGAACCGGCCCACGAGTCAAATAATTGAATTGCGCTCGCACCGGCCTCTATCTGAGAAACCAACGACTCAATCGTGATATCTGTCAATCTCTCCATCAGAGAGTCCCATAACGATTTGTCGCTGAACATCATTGCCTTTGTCTTCTGATACGAACGTGATGGTCCACCCTCAATCAAATAGCTGGCAACAGTAAAAGGTGCACCAGCAAAACCAATCAATGGGACCTCAAGCACATCCACTAGTCGGTGAATCGTTTCAAGCACGTACGGTGTATCAACCTGAGGATTTAGTGAACGTAGACGATTTAAATCTGAGGATGATTTAAAAGGGTCAATTGCAACGGGACCTACACCAGGCTTAATGTCAACTCCAAAACCGATTGCATGAACTGGCACAACAATATCAGAATAAAGAATTGCAGCGTCGACACCATAACGACGTATAGGTTGCAAAGTTATTTCAGTTGATATTTCAGGATCCTTAATAGCATTCAGGATGCTTCCCTCCTTCCGGAGAGCTCTGTATTCAGGGAGAGACCTGCCTGCTTGTCGCATAAACCAAACAGGGGTATATTCAACCGGTTCGCCCTTACATGCTTTCAAAAAAGTATCGTTCATCAGGCTTAAATCTCCCACAACATAAATCTAGAGCAGTTAGCGACAATAAATGCTTCCATACTCTTACAAATTAACTGCAAGCAAAACTAGTGATGAGAAAGATTAAAAGATCGCTAGAATTGATAGCTACCTAAATGCCCTTAAATCCGATCTTTTAAGGAGGTGATCCTCATTCATCCAGACTTTAAAGCTGAACAGGAATACATTGAAAATGCGTATGAAATTCTTGAAAGGGCTCATCTAGAGGCAAAGAAACTTCATAACATGGTTGAATCTGGAAAGGGCGGGACTCATCAAGCGAGATTTGAAAAAGATGTCATTGCTGATCAAGTTGGTAAACGATTATCCCAACTTGATATTGGCGATGCATCACTAGTCTTTGGTCGCATTGATCAGTACGGTGAAGATGACACAGCCGAGTCCTTCTATATAGGACGAATCGCTGTGTGGGATGAAAAGCAGGACCCAATCACAGTCGACTGGCGTGCACCCATCTCCGAACCGTTTTATAGAGCGACAGGTCGAGAAGCTATGGGATTAACCAGACGACGACATTTTGCTTCTCGAGGAAAAAAACTTTTAGGAATCGAAGATGAATTTTTTGGCGAAGACATCATTGATGATTCTGACGCCCCTTATTTCAAAGGAAGAATGACTCTTGCTGCAACAATGGAGCAAGCCCGAACAGGTCGACTTGGTGACATCATTGCCACTATTCAAGGGGAACAAGATGAAATCATCAGAGCACCGCTTGCAGGACCCCTCGTGGTTCAAGGAGGACCAGGGACTGGGAAAACAGTAGTTGCTCTCCATCGAGCCGCATATCTCCTCTACACCCATAGATTCCCACTTGAAGGCCAAGGGGTTTTAGTAGTCGGCCCTAACAGGGTATTTCTTACTTATATTGAACAAGTTCTTCCATCCTTGGGAGAAGCAGGTGTACACCTTGCCGTTCTAGGTGACCTTGTACATCGAGTCAAAGTTCGAGGTTATGATTCCGAGGATGTTGCCCGAATAAAGGGAAACGCTGAGATGCGAAATGTAATCCGCAAGGCGATTAGAGACAGAGAGAGGCCTTTAAAGAAAGATCTCTTAATCGGTTATGGTCTGCAACGGCTGCGATTACGAGTTGAAGAGTCAGCACTAATAATTTCAGAAGCAAAACGTCGATATAAACATCACAATGCCGCCAGAAGCTATGTCAAAAATGCTGTTTTTGAAGCTTTAGCTGCCAGTTCACGAAGCAGCGACCTTAACCCAACGAAGTTAATGGCGGACCTAGGGAATGTCATAGAAATTCGTGAAGCTATGGAGTGGATGTGGCCAACCTTAACGCCCGAGCACCTGATCCACGACCTTTTCGGAAGCAAGGCGCTACTGAAAAGTGCGGCACGCAATATCTTCGCCGAAGCTGAAATCCTAAAGTTATACAGAGAACGCTCAGGTCATGCTTCGTCGGTAATATGGACCAAAGAAGATGCACCAATTCTCGATGAGGCTCAAGCCGCTCTAGGCCCTAGGTCAGGACACAAGGAAGAAGATGCAATTAGAACATTTGGACATATTGTCGTAGATGAAGCTCAAGATCTTTCGCCAATGGAAATCAGGATGTTGGACCGAAGATCGCTAAACGGATCCTTCACCCTTGTTGGTGACATGGCACAAGCTACAGGAGCCTGGGCTAAAGATGATTGGAACGAAATACTAAACGGGCTCTCTTCACTCAAGGAACCAAGATTCTCTTACTTGACTGTTGGTTATCGGCTCCCACAACCAACAATGGACGTTGCTTCAAGAGTTCTAGTGGGAACACAATATGAAAGCACTACTCCCAACGCTGTCAGAGAGCATGGCGAGGAACCTAAATTCATAAAGGTTGAGACCCCAGCGCGCCTATTAGGGTCAATAACCGCTCTAGTCAGGTCTGAACTGGACGAAATTGACTCAGGAACGTTAGCAGTCATAACCCCTGATCAATATGTCAAACCACTTTCAGAATCATTTAAAGCATCCAGCATCGAGCACGGTCTGGTTGATGATGGCGCATTAACCAGCCAAGTAACAATCGTGCCTGTTGACCTAGTTAAAGGCTTGGAAATAGATATTGCCATTGTCATTGAACCAAGCGAGATACTACATAGTGCAACGAACGGTGAACGTTCTCTTTATGTAGCACTCACCCGAGCTACACGCAGGCTCCTCATTCTCCACGCAGACGACCTTCCAGAAGTTCTACAAGCCACTGAATAACCTATTCGTGGTTTATCGCATCTAAGACTTTGAGCTTAGCTGCTCTGCGGGCTGGGAAATAAGCAGCAAGCGAACCTGCTACTCCAGCAATTATTAAATTCCTAAGAATCAATAACCAGGGAATATCCAATTTCGACACGAAGTCATCTGGAATAATTTGAACGCAAGCGATTCCGAAAACAAGACCCAACCCTATTCCAAGAAGACCACCAAAGAGAGCCACAAGAATTCCCTCAACTCGAATCATTCGTTTGATCTGCTTTCGCGTAGCACCTACTGCTCGAGTCAAACCGATCTCCTTTGTTCGTTCAAACACCGAGAGAGCCAAGGTAATTGCTACACCTAGAACCGCCAAGACAACAGAAATAAATAATAGAACACTAACTATCGTCACGGTTTGGTTGATCTGATTTTCTGCTTCGTCCTTGACTTCTTCCTTAGTCTGAGCTCTCACTTGTTCATAATCAATAAGCACGCTTTCTAGAGCTGTTCTTGCTTGATCCTCACCAATACCGTCTTTAATAAGCACCCCAACAAAATCATCGGTTTGAGGAGCTAAATTCATGTTTGAGGAGTACACGGACGAATCCAACAACCAGCCGGAGTCAATAACCGATTTCGAAGAAAATATCCCAGCCACCACAAGATCCATTTGTGATTGATCCATAAACTCAACACTTATAAATGAACCAATTCCTAATTCGTACTTACTTGCTTCATCCTCATGAATATAAAAGGCGTTATCTCCCAACAAGGAGCTATCACTCTTCTCGAGACCTATGTTGAAATAGTTTGGGACGGAGTTGAGGTCCGCAGAGTAAATACGCTTCACCTGGTTATCTTCAACTGTTCTTAATCCCTCATTGGAGTATTGCATCGCGAGTACATCTTCCACTTCGGGCAATGAAGCTATTTCACTAGTAATGGTTGGGCTAAATCCAAGCGGCTCAGGCCCAAGGCTTTCTCCTTGGACCCACCAATCCGAAATGACATCCTCTTCCAAAATATCCCCAACTGTTGCTTTCAAAGATTCTGATACAACTGAAACAGTCGCAACTAACGCCAACCCAATCATCAAAGCAGATGCAGCAGTTGCCGTTCTCTCTGGATTACGTCCAGCGTTTGATCGAGCCATTTTGCTCGGCACGCCTAATCGCGAGGCGGGTGTTCCAAGAAGTTTTGTAACAGGCTCTGCGAAATATGGACTCAGTAAATTTATGCCCAAGAAACAATTCAATGCTGCTGCCCCGAGAATCCCAAGAAGCATCGAAGTCCTGAAATCAGCTGTAAGTGCCAAGGTGAGAAGGAGCAATCCAACTGATAGGAATGCGAGTTTCCCAACGAAAACTTGGATTCGGCTCAGACCTAAGTACAGCAATATTCCAGTCAGCAATCCGAACAGCAACATAAAGAGCCAATTATCAAGAACGAACCCTAGGAACAAAGCGGCAATTCCTAAACCCGTCAAAGTAGATCCGTAGCCGATGTGTCTTTGCACAACATACCTAGATAGCGAAATATTTCTGATTGCTGCCATAGGAGAGATAGAACGTGCTTTCATGGCGGGCCACACCGCAGCTATGAAAGTTAGGCCAATACCCAAGATGGATCCTACAATAATCGTCGTTGCGTTTACTGGAAGAGCATTTTCATCAGGCCCGAACTCCAGTGCTGCAAGTAACTCCTGTAACCCAAATGCGATCGGGAACCCCAATAATATCCCGAATGCCGTAGCAAAAATACCTACGCATAAGGCTTCCGTAACTATGGAGTTAGTAATTTGCTTGCCCGTTGCACCGAGTGCTCTGAGTAAACCAATTTCTTGTATTCTCTGACCGACAATTATTGAGAACACATTATAAATAATGAATGCTGCAACTATTAGGATAATGAACGCAAAAACCAACAGAATAGTCCTGAAAATATCAATGAATTCATTAAAGTCGTCAGCCTGCTCTTCGACTAGGTCCTCAACAGTTACAACTTCCAATCCCGTCGGGAGAATACTTTCAACATTTTCGCTTACACGGGTTCGATCAAATTCTGCTTCGACACGCAGCGTTATGTCGTCAAATCCGATTCCCGCGTTAAAAAATTCAACAGCGGCATCCGTACTCATGGCGACAAGCTTTGCCCCTATAAGCGCATTCTCTTCTGGGTCAGCAAAATTAAAGGTCCCTACAAGTAGAACCTCAAGAAGTCCGGAGGGTGTTTGAAGATCATACTTTTGCCCAACAATAAAATTGTCACTTGCCGCAGTATCGGTATCAACAGCAAACTCTGTGAAACCAGTAGGTGGTTTGCCGTCGGCAATAAAATAACCTGAATTATCCCATGTTTCCCAATTGACCCCAATGTTTGGTCCACGATCTGCTACCGCAGCAGATCCATCGGATTTATTCGGAACAATTCCAAACTCTATTACTCGAGGTTGCACATCCCCAACGCCCTTAACGGTTGTAAGCTCATCAGCCAAATTAAGGCTGACAGGTGCAGCATCTAACCTGCTACCAAACGGAATTTCTGACCGTACCGCTAAATCGTAACCGGACTCGATATCTTCGCTTAGATCCCCAAAGGTTGCTCGTAAACTATCTGTGAAAACAAAGACAGCAGTAGTTAACGCCACACCTACTAAAACGGCTAGAGACGTAAGGAGGAAACGACCAGGTTTTGAGTAGGCATTCTTAACTGCAAGTTGAAATAAAGCCATGAGAAATTCAGTTACCGAAGGTCCGCATCTGGTCAATGACGCTGTCTGCCGTAGGCTCAATTATTTCACCAACGGCCCTGCCGTCTTCCAAAAAAATCACTCGGTCCGAGTAACTCGCTGCCACAGGATCATGTGTGACCATGACTATGGTCTGATTCAAATCCGTTGTAGCAAGTCGCATGAAATCTAAGATTTCGCTTCCTGTTTTTGAATCAAGGTTTCCTGTTGGCTCATCAGCAAAAATAATATTCGGTTTACTTGCGAGAGCTCTCGAAACAGCAACACGTTGCTGTTGACCCCCAGATAGTTCATTTGGTTTGTGTTTAAGTCGATCAGATAGGTTCACAACCTCAGTGATTTGATCAACCCAATCCATATCGACTTTATTGCCGGATAGATCAATTGGGAGTGTGATATTTTCTAACGCATTCAGAGTCGGTACTAAGTTAAACGATTGGAAAATGAAACCAATATTTGAGCGACGGAGTAGCGTCAATTCTTTCTCACTTAATTCCGTGAGATCTGTATCTCCTATAAAAACCTTCCCGCTAGATAAATTGTCTAACCCTGCCATGCAATGCATTAAGGTTGATTTTCCTGACCCCGAGGGTCCCATAATTGCCGAAAATTTTCCTGCTTCAAAAGAGATATCAACGCTATCTAATGCAGTGACGAGCGTATCTCCTTTGCCGTAGATCTTTGTTGCGTTTGATGCACGTGCAGCGGCAGAGTGGACCTCATTGACGTCGCTCATAAAACCTTCTTTGGGGGGTGGTTGGGGGATAAATAATAGTGATTATTACTCTAGTTAGAATAATACGCTCTACAAGTTTAGCAGACGTTCATGATCATCTATGTATTGGCGTATTCTTGAGATCCAGACGAACCGATAATTCTGATAGGTTTCTCTGAGGCTCTCGAGAGAATCTGTGGAATCTTTTACTAAGGCCAATTTAGCTGAGTTAGCAGTTCCAATGATCGCAGTTAGCTCAGCTCCGATCTCTGGAGAAGGATGCTCAAGTCCTGCTTTTCTAATCTTGTCAAAGATGTCTGAACTACCTTCGTCTTCATCAACTTCAACTCCTTTAAAGATCAACGAGTCGAGTATCTCAAAAAAATGCAGCAAATCATTTTCATGTTTCTCATGCCATTCCGAAAGGATTTGTTTACTCGGAATGCCGTCATGGCTCTCTGAATCAGAAATCTCCTGCGATTGATTGCGTCTTTTCTTTTTCTGCGGGACTCGCAATTGAAAGACTTTTGGTTGAGGCTTTTCTCGGTTTGCTAACGAAATCGCAAAAATTATGAGTAAGCACACAACTGCAACTGCACCTGGAATCAATACATTGGAAGACATCATGACTAATCTTAGTAACATCTAATTTTCATGCATGGCTATGATGAAGAGTTTTTTTCGTAAATGTTGTCTTTCGACTCAAAGATTGTGTACTGTGACATATGACACATACTTCTTCGACTCCAAGATGGTTAGTTGACCGGGGGGCTACAAACCATTAGGGAGTTAAACGGGTGGCTCTAAACAGTTGATGATCATCGGGGGTTAGATCATCAACTGGCCGCCTCCCGTTTTAAGAGACAATCTTGACTTGGTCAGGAACAGCAATCGCCGTTTGCTTGTTGCCGCAGCTCCAGCAGGAGTCCCCAGGCTTACCTCTCCATGTCACATCGCAGACTGCGCAGGATATAGTCATTCGCTTTTGTCGTATCTTGCGAATTTTTCCACGTCGAGATTTGTGCGCCATATGCGGATCGTAGATTCATAATGGACATAAGCAGCGGATGGTGTGGTCAAATAAAAATTGCAGGCTAGGGTTACGTCAAAACATAACTATAAAAGGAAACTTATGACTGATTGCCCGAATGCAGACGGTTCCAGCGAAAGAATAACTCAATTCGCAGAGCAGCCACCTATGTGTATAGACACCACTAAAAACTACACAGCTACGATGGAGACATCAATGGGGGACATGATCATCCATTTAGATGCTGTAAACGCGCCCCTTACTGTGAATAACTTTGTCTTTCTTTCTCGGTACCACTATTACGATGGTTTGATCTTTCACAGAATTATTAATGGGTTTATGTGCCAGGGTGGATGTCCAGAAGGTTCCGGACGGGGAGGACCTGGTTATCGTTTCGAGGATGAACTTCCCGCACCAGGTAGATACGAAATTGGTTCTATCGCAATGGCTAATGCAGGGCCCAACACTAATGGAAGCCAATTCTTCATCGTGACTGGCCAAAGCGGAGTAGGGTTACCTCCTCAGTATTCCTTATTTGGAAAAGTTGTAAAAGGGTTAGAAGTTGCCGACGAAATGCAACGAGTACAAACTCAGCCCGGAGATAGACCTGTAACTGACGTTGTGATTCATTCGGTTCAAATCACTGAAAGTTAATTTAAGCAGGAAGCGTAATTACTCTTCCTCATCTTCAATTAGCGGAATTACAATTTCCTGACCTACTTGTATGAGGTTGTAATCTTCAATTCCATTCTCTGCAGCAAGAAGCTCAATGGGAACCCCATAACTTTGCGCTATTTGACTTAATGAATTACCTGGTTGAACTGTATGGATTAATGGAGCAGGAGTAGGTATTACAATTTCTGCTGTAGGCGTGGGTTCAACAACAACGGGCGTTTCAGTAACTTCTTCTTGTGTTTCAATAGGCACTTCAACTTCGGTTGTAGCCGGCGGATCGTCATTTGAGTCACTACTTCCACAAGCACCTAATAAAAATGAAGCACCTACGATGGCGCACAAAAATATTTTCATTTCATCCCTTTATCGTGTCCTAGTGGGCAGGCTATCGCACGAATCTATTTCGGTCCAGACCAATTTTGACTTAAATATATTGCTATTTCGCAGAATATAAAAGTGTTAGAGACCCATTAACGCTAACTCGTAGATATCAGGTTCCATGGTGGCAGCAAAGTCTCCGTTAAGGAAAACCTCAACATTATCAAATAGCAAGTTGGGGGATGTCAGTGTCACAGCGAGTGAGTTTGCTATGTCATTACCAAAGTTCAGAGTGGTCCAGCCGCCTCGAAGAGTTGTATCGATAGCATTTACTTTTTCAGGATCAAATGGGCCAGAAAAGTAGTCACCTCTAAAATAAAGTAAACCAATAGAGAACCCTTTCAACATGTATGCATGCTCGCGGTCTGCAAAGGATTCGAGTTGGGCTTTTAAAAGATTTGCATCGCTTGATTCCCCAACTATTTCAATAATATTCCCTCCACGAATTTGCAATACAACAGGGCTTTTCACTAGATGAAGAGCATCGTTTACAATATCGCCGGGCATAAGAACAATCTCTCCCTCTAACCCAGTTGCATCAGCGGAAAAGTTCAAATAGCCGGTAGGCCAGATCGCTAGATCTCCTTCTCCTTTTGGTACTCCGGTATAGCTATCGTGACTTAATGCATCAATGCTGAACATTAGATTTGTTCCAGCTTCGGAGTTGATAGAGACATGATCCGTGTTGAGCAACAGAGTATGTATTCGGTTCGATCGTTGTAACACCCCTGCGCTAGTCATTGAATGGCTGTAAGGTTCAAACTCGGAAGTGTGAATGCAAAGGATTCGTTTCTGATTGAGAGGAGAATTCTCAATTACTTCATTTGTGAGGCTATTGGTGAGGTCAATGACTAAATCTGCTTGAGTTAAAGCACCACGAAGGCTTTCACTTTGAAGCTTGATTGACGTTGTCTCCTTCTGATTCCACTGGATGTTGAAGATATCAACACGGCAGCCCAGTTTCTGGAGACCATCCTGATTGTTCGCTTGAACCAGATCAGTGACTAAATTGTCGGTCAATACAACGACATAGGAACCTTCGGTAACTCCGCATAATGCAAATTGTTGTGAGAGTGTTTCAGGTGAAATCCAAGAAATGATCATGCCTCCTTCGTCATTATCATCTTAAGTGAAAAGCGAACATTCACCTCTTTAAAAGTGAGATCGCTTCCTCCAAAACAGCATTGTGTCAGTCATTTATGTCACCGTTTTATAGAAAATCATAAATTTTTCGTTCATAGTCACAACTCTTGAAGCGTTGATGAGGTACTTTTTTCACGTGGAGAGAACTGACTTTTGTAACCGAGTTGGATGTGCTAGAGAAGCGGACTGTGTACTTCTCATGGTTCCGCAAAGCCGGAAAGCTTGGATTGTCGATACTGATCATGATAGGGCAATAGACGGCTCAGCTTTATGTGAAATTCATGCAGCCAGAGTTACCGTTCCACAAGGTTGGGAACTTGTTGATGAGCGATCCACGGGTCGGAAAAAAGCGAGAAAGTCAAAAAAGGCTACGAAGCGCAAAGAAGCTGAGGCCAGAGCCGAGGCTGAGATACTGCAAGATGCCTACCAAGAACCTGAAATCAGTATAGAAATCCCTATTGAGGATGCTCATGCGCAACAGGAAATTGCAGCCCCGGTAAGCATTGATGTCGAAGAAGCTACTGCCCCTATAGAAGAACTCGTATCTGAGCCATTTGAAGACGCTTTCCTACATGTGGTGCCAGATGATTATTCAGATGAAGAAGTAACCCAAGGTACATTTTGGGATGAAGAACAGGATATGCAACCCAGTGAAGAGAATCCTCTTCTCCAAAGAGCATTCCGCGTAGTAAACGACGACTAAGCACCATAACGAGTTGTTGACAAAACTGTAGGCAAAGGCACTAATGTCATTGTATGACTGATAACGAAGGTTCAATAACAACAGAAGTAAAGGATCACATTTTTCTCATAGGGTTAAATCGTCCAGAAAAACTAAACGGTTATACCCCAACCATGGCGACCCAACTTGTCGATGCAATGACAGAACTTGACACTAATGATGAACTATGGGCAGGCGTTTTATTCGCTCATGGTGACCATTTCACAGCTGGTCTTGACTTGCCAAAATGGACAGACAGAATGTCTTCAAATGACAGAGCTCATACCGATCAGAGTTCCCGCGTAGACCCCATGGCATTAGGGCGTGCATGCAGAAAACCTATTATTACTGCCGTGAAGGGAATCACCTACACATTCGGCATTGAGCTTGCTCTAGCTGGCGACATAATCATCGCAGCTGATAATTGCCGTTTCTCTCAGCTAGAACCAGCTCGCGGAATACACGCTACCGGTGGGGCTACCATACGTTTCGTTGAACGTGGTGGGTGGGGCAATGCTATGTATCACCTTCTTACATGTGATGAATTTGATGCTGAAGAAGCATACCGGATCGGGCTTGTACAGGAGATAGTTCCGGCTGGGTCTGAATTGACAAGAGCGTTGGATCTTGCAGCAAGGATCTGTGAAATGGCGCCGCTAGCGGTACAAGAAACAAAAGCGTCATCAAAGCGCTGGATTGATGAGGGGTTCAAGGCAACTGTTAATGCTATGGGGTCAGTTCAATCGAAATTGTTAGCATCAGATGATGCCAAAGAGGGAGTTGCGTCATTTGTTGAACGAAGATCAGCTCAATTTAAAGGCCGATAAGAGTCCAATTTGGAACCATATATTCCTCGCTACGCCAAACCGACCCAATCAACTAGCAGCAGAATTCTGCGCTGGATGGCACCTATTTTCCTGCTTGCCCTTGGAGCGGCGGTTGGAGCATGGATCTGGCTTTTAACGCAATCAACGGAGTCAATAGAAGAAGTTTTTCAAACTCCTGAAGCTATTCCAACGCCTATACCAACTGATATACCGGAAGTTGAAGCCCCTCTCGAACCAGAACCTGAACCGACTGTGATGATCTCCTCAGACCCTTACCCAGGTTGGGTTGATCCCTTATCAGTCGGTTCACCTTGGGGGACAACAGTCGAAGGATTGCTTACTTTCCGCGGAAACCCAACACGAACCTTTTATGGAACAGGCCCAATACCTAGAAATCCTGAATTGAAATGGCAATACCCTCGTAACACTCTTCTGTGTGGCACCACCATGCTTGATTATCAGAACGAGGAATGGTGCGGCCTTGGATGGACAGGGCAACCAGCAATTTTTGAACGTGACGGCATCACGTGGACCATCTTTGGTGCTTTAGACGGAGCTATTCATTTCCTTGATGCTGATACAGGAAACCAGCTCCTAAAGCCGTTGCAAACAGATGACATCATCAAGGGGTCAGTGACTGTAGACCCAGACGGTTTTCCGATTGTATACACCGGTGGAAGAGATGACTTACTTCGGCTCGTGGCGATAGACAGGGGGGAACCACTAGTTCTTTGGAGCCTTGACTCAGACACCGTTGAAGGAAGCGTATGGAATAATGATTGGGATGGCGCACCGCTCGTAATAAATGATTATCTCTTCATAGGCGGAGAGAATTCCGTATTTCACATCATTAAACTCAACAGGTCATATGACGAAGATGGTTTCGTAATGGCTGAACCAGAACTCGTCTTCGCGGTACCTGGATATGACGATGACTTGATAAATACCGTTGGAAGTAATGTCTCTATCGAGGGTTCCGTTGCCATCAGTGGAGATACTGCATATTTCGCAAATTCTGGAGGCCTTGTCCAAGGATGGGACTTGTCGTTGCTCTCAGTAGGTGAAGACCCTGTCCGTAATTTTCGATACTGGGTTGGGGACGATGTAGACGCAACAATAGTTGTAGATGAAGAAGGATATTTATATGTAGGCGTTGAATATGAAAGAGGGTTCAACCGCTCATTTCAAGTAGGGCAGTTCATCAAATTAGACCCCTCCAATCCCGATGATCCATTCGTTTGGTCAATATTTGATAATGCTGAGCTACCAGATGGTGTTTGGGCAACAGCAGCTCTGCACAAAGATTTAGTCATCATTGTTACCGACTCCGCACGAGTTATAGGAATAGATAAGATCACAGGTAACATCCGTTGGGAATTCCTCATTCAAGGCCCCTTGTGGAGTTCCCCTGTCGTGATCGATGATGTTCTACTGCAAGCTGATTGCAGTGGCTTCCTGAACGCTTACGACGTGAAAGACACAAGTATAAAACCTGAGCGACTTTGGCGCTTCCCTGTAGGTAATGGTTGTTTGGAGGCCACTCCGGCTGTATGGGATGGAAAAATCATTATCGGAAACAGGGATGGGAAAGTCATTATGATCGCTGAGGAATGAAAGATCACTGACGCCGGTCATCAAGAAACGGGTATTCACTACGAACCTCTGAGACAACTGAGGAACTCACTTCGCCTACGATTATTTCAGTCGCACCTGAATTAGCGACTACAACCTCATCGCCAAGTGGGTCAATCAGGCGTGAATCACCTGAGTAACTTATGCCGTCACCCGACCCGACTCTATTGACCCCCATCACATAAGCCTGATTCTCAATGGCGCGCGCAGTGAGTAAAGATTTCCAATGGTGTGCTCGAGTTTTAGGCCAATTAGCAATAACAACATATAAATCTGTTGTCGGTGCCAAATCCCAGAAATCAGGCGCAAAACGTAGATCAAAACAAATAAAAAAACTAACTGCCGTTCCAGCGATATTTAACGTAAGTGTCTCATGACCGGGAACATAATGCTTGTCCTCTTTAGCGAACGTAAACAGATGCTTCTTGGCATACGATTCCATTGAATTGTTGGGATAAGACACAACAAGAAAGTTATGTGGCTCTTTGAACCCATCAGCCATTGTCGGCACAGAACCACATATCGGGATTCCAGTTCTTTCGGCCTCATTCATGAGGAAGGAGATGCTAGGACCGTCTATGCCCTCGCTAATCATTTCCGTATTCATTGAGAAGCCAGTACTAAAAAGTTCCGTGAGGATAATCAAATCTGGCCCTGATTCTGCCGCCTGAGATATTAGAGGACGCAGATTTGTAAAGTTTCTTTCTTTATCCTCCCACACGATGTCGTGCTGTATGCCCGCTACTTTCATGCGAGGCTCTCTAAAGTCTGTAATCGTTCAACAGCTTCCTCAAGGACATCAAGCCTTTTGCAGAAAGCAAACCTGATTAACGTGCTCCCGAGGTCTTTATTGTCATAGAAGACAACGTTAGGGACTGCAACAACACCACACTGAACCGGCAGGTCCAAACAGAACTGTTTACCGTCTTCGTACCCAAGGCTCTCAATGTCAGCCGTAACGAAGTAGGTCCCCTGCGGAGTAAATGTAGTCAAACCAGCCTTTTCTAATCCTTGTGATAAACAATCACGTTTAACTCTCATATCTTCAAGGAAGTTATCAAAGTAGTGGTCAGGTAGGTTAAGAGCTTCGGCAATAGCATGTTGGAACGGGGCCCCATTTACGTACGTTAGGAATTGTTTCGCTGTCCGAACAGTATCTAAAAGAGCTGGCTGTGCGCAGACCCACCCAATTTTCCAACCGGTGAAACTGAAAGTTTTGCCTGCTGACGAGATTTGAATCGTTCTATCGCGCATACCGGGATATTGGATTAAAGGGATATGTTGTCCTTCGAAAACAAGATGTTCATATACCTCATCACATATCGCTACTAAATCATGTTCAATGCAAAGGTTCGCTATCTGGCTTAACTCATTATGAGTAAATACTTTTCCTGTCGGATTGTGTGGTGAATTCAGCAATATGGCTTTTGTTTTCGCAGTAATTAATTTCTCCAGGTCATCAATACTAAAGCTGTAATCGGGAGTATTGAGTGTGATCACGCGACGCACGCCGCCTGCTAAAGCGATTGAGGCAGCGTATGAATCGTAATATGGTTCAAAGGTTATTATTTCATCTCCTTGTTCACATATCGCTAATAGAGATGCCGCAATTGCTTCAGTCGCACCAGCGGTTACGAGGACTTCGGTTTCAGAGTCAAACTCCAAACCATAGAAACGCATTTGGTGATGTGAAATAGCGTCTCTAAGCTTTTTAATACCCAATCCTGGTGGGTATTGGTTATGACCATCTTTAATTGCAGCTATTGCTAATTCAGCTATTTCTCGTGGGCCATCGGTATCTGGAAATCCTTGTCCAAGATTGATAGCACCTGTCTTTACGGCAAGTGCAGACATTTCCGCAAAAATAGTTTCTCCAAATTCACGCATTGAATCTTTGATGAACGGGTCCCCTGAATGTTCCACGTTCATAGGCTACTCGGAACTATTCATCAAGGCAGTTACAAATTCTTCAAATCAGTCTTGCAAGCTTCGCACGAAAGATTCTCTCTTCGATTGAATAATTTTGTGAAGATCACATTCACGATGGTGGTCGTTAACAATCCCAGTTGCTTGCATCAATGAATACACGGTAGTCGGCCCTACCCAAGTCCATCCTCGGTCTTTAAGATCTTTACTTATTGCTTCAGACAGGGCTGTCTGTGCCGGTATTTCTTGATAAGGACCGTCAGTGACGAATTGGCTGAAATACCAGAAATAATTTTTCAGTGAACCCTGTTCCGTGATGAGTTCTTTAGCACGATGAGCATTATTGATCACCGACCTGATTTTGCCTTCGTGCCGAATAATGTCAGCGTTACTTTTAAGTGATTGGATTTCCTTTTCCCCGTACCGTGAAATCTTATTGAAATCGAAACTAGAAAAAGCTTCTCGAAAATGTTCGCGTTTGCGAAGAATAGTTATCCAAGCCAAACCAGCCTGAAACCCTTCGAGACAAATTTTTTCAAATAACTTCATGTCGTTATCTTCTGGGTACCCCCACTCTTGATCATGGTATTGGACGTATAGTTCATCTTCCCCGGGCCATGCGCATCTTACGACTCCATCTGCACCTAAGGTAACTGCGTCAACCATGTCAGAATCATAATGAAGCCTGAGAGATATTTCCTCCTCGGCTTGATTAGATCATTTGCCTTTACTAAGTAAGAAGAATGGACTTTGAAATACCTATCTCACTTGATGACTTTACTGCTCAATGGCTAACGACTGCTTTTGAACATGATGGCAGAGGTCATGGACCAGTAACGGAAGTACGTGCAGAGAGGATAGCGGTAGGGGAAGGATTCCTCGGAGAACTAGCCAGACTCTATCTTTCATACGACGAAGGAAATGAGGGCCCACAAACAGTCATCGCAAAGATACCCACAACTGACGGTGCCCTTAAACCTCTTGGGGTAATGCTTGGCGTATATGAACGAGAGTCATTATTTTACGAACAGGTCGCATCAAAGCTTGAGATACGAATTCCTGAAGCCTATTACAATGGGCGAGACTCAGATAACGCTAATTATGCTCTGCTGCTTGAAGATGTAGGCCATTACAGGTCAGGTGACCATCTTGCTGGTGCGAATTTACCGGATGCTATTTCCGTTATGGAAACGGCTGCCAATATTCATGCTCGATGGTGGGATAGCGAAGAACTAACAGCCATGGAGTGGGTTCCCCCATTAGATAGCCCCATTAATATGGGGCTACAGGGATTGTATGAACAATCATGGCCAACTGTCATGGACACGTACGGGCATCTATACCCCGACTGGCTGCCACCAAAATTAGAAGAATTCATTCCCGAGGTCTCAAACTGGCTTATCAGCTGGGCTGAACAGAGTCGTACGCTCACCCACAATGATTTCCGATTAGATAATCTCTTATTTGATGATGCCGAAACAGTGCCAAAGGTAGTTGTGATTGACTTCCAACTTGTTGGGCGAGGAGATGGCTCGGGAGACATAGCGCCATTCCTAGGGTGTAACTTAGACATTGATTTACGCCGAAACGAAGAAATCTCGTTACTACAAAAATATTTTGATGTGATGCAAAGTAATAATGCGGGGCACGAAACCTTTGACGATCTTGTCCGCCAAATAGACACTGCACACCTCTTCTGGCTCGTCAATTGGGGAAATACTGCAGTTACCGCTGATCAGCCCAATGAGAGAGCTGTTAACCTATTTAATGCAGTGCTTGAGCGAAGCATCGCAACTGTTGTCGACCGGGACAGCGTCCAATACATAGGGACAATGAATGACTAACGCGAAAGTAATTAACGAAGAAATAGGAATGTATGAGTAGTTTGCGATCTCAAGCTATCGACATCATCAAACAAAAGGGTCTAAAGAAACTTCCCGAACCAATCCAACTAGCTTCAGGCGCCATGAGCCAGGATTTTGTTGACGGAAAACTCGCCACAGCGCACTTTGATGATCTCGAAATTGCTAGCAAAGCGATCGTGGATGGAATTTTGCTTCAGGGTATTGAGTTTGATGTTGTCGGTGGTCCCACACTTGGCGCGGATGCTTTAACTATAGGAATAGCTGGAATTCAACGCTGCCGATGGTTCTTTGTCCGTAAAGAACCAAAAGGGAGAGGAACGAACAAACTTATCGAAGGTTCGCCAATAGGTAGTGGCGACCGTTGCTTGGTTATCGAAGATGCGATAACAACCGGGGGTTCACTCCTTAAAGCAATTGATGCAGTTGAAGAGACCGGTGCAAAAGTTGTTGCAGTCTCAACACTTGTGGATCGTGGAGATATTGCAGCACCGAAACTGAAAGCACGAGGAATTACCTACTTCCCATTAGCCACCTACAAAGATTTAGGCATTGATCCTGTACTTCCCAACGATTGAAAATACTGACGATCGAACCTAAGCTTAAGAGAATTGAGGGGGCGTGTTATGACAGACTTAGCAGGTAGGGAAGAAGTTGAGATTCTTGCTGACAAAGATCCTGGAGTAGGTCTACCAGGAAGAATCTACCTTCCTGGATATAGCAGAACGATGGGTCCTCAGAGTCACTTATTTGCCGAACGGGAGCGTTTGCAGTCGCTGACGTGGGAATTTTTCGATGTCAAACAACTATCGCCCACCATTGGAGCAGAACTTGTCGGTCTTGACCTATCTCAAGAACTCACAGACGAGGTAGTCAGTGAAATCCAACAGGCACTTTGGGACTACAAGGTAATCTTCTTTCGTAATCAAGAAATCACATCAGAAGAACAAATACGTTTCGCGCAACGCTTTGGTGAGTTGGAAATACATCCCTTTTTGCCACCCAACACAGAAACACCAGAGCTAGTTAGATTTGAAAAGAATGCGAATGCAGCAGGATATGAGAACCAGTGGCATCACGATGTCACTTGGAGAGAAACGCCGTCTCAAGGGGCAATACTTAGAGCTATTGAAATACCCCCAATTGGCGGGGACACACTTTTCGTCGATGCAAATGCAGCATATGAGGGCCTAACACAAGAGATAAAAGATGAAATTGACTCCCTAAATGCTGTCCATGATTTCTTGCGAGCATTTGGTCGTCAAGTACCAAAGGAAAAGCTATCTGAGATGCGGGAAATGTATCCACTAGTTAAGCATCCAGTTGTAATTAATCATCACCAAACAGGAAAACCTCTCCTGTATGTCAACCGAATCTTTGTAAACGGCATTGAAGGCTACGACGAAAAGGAAGGGTTTGAACTTATAGACGCCCTGTGTAGGGAGTTCGAAGTTCTTGAATATTCCTGCCGCTTCAAATGGGAAAAGAATTCCATAGCCTTTTGGGATAATCAAGCTGTGCAACATTATGCGACAAGTGACTATTCTCCTCATATACGAGTAATGGAGCGAGCAAGTATAAAAGGATCAAGGCCAAAACGAATACGGTAAGATCAAACATTCATTTTTTGTGAATTCTCCCTAAACATCGTGACAGAAGGTTTGGAAAATGCAACCTTGCTCCTATCGTTAATCAAGTAGTTTCGGGGTCACATATAGCCCCCAAACTTTTATAACAGTTAACTTTTTAGTGTGCGAGGAGTACTAGAAGATGAATTTGCAGCCACGGGAAGATCGGATCGTAGTCCGACCTGGCGAATCCGAAGAAACAACAGCAAGCGGATTGGTCATACCAGATACAGCAAAAGAAAAACCACAA
>Ga0208130_1000549_pt1 | contig 19399 bp, 20 predicted proteins | sample ETNtaG_31_FD_185771 | JGI IMG/M metagenome (GOLD analysis project Ga0208130, IMG submission 185771) | Marine microbial and viral communities from oxygen minimum zone, Eastern Pacific Ocean - ETNP201310SV78 (SPAdes) (version 2) | ecosystem: Environmental > Aquatic > Marine > Oceanic ...
GAGATGCCTGAATCAGAAGAAGTATTGATATTTTCAGGAGTAAATAATAAATTATCGTTTACGGGTATCATTTTTAAAGTTTAAGCTATTAAACAATAGTTTAAAATAGATTATTAAATTGAGGTAAGTATGGAAACGATAGTGATGGACCAAGGAATGTTGGTTTCTGGAATAATATTAGCTGCAAGTTTTATTTTAATTTTTACTGAAACACTGCATGGATTCCATAGGGTAAAAGTTGCTATGGCGGGTGCAGCCGTAATGCTTGTTGTAGGTCAATCTTATGGATTTTATTCTCCAGAAGAAGCTTTTGAAGCGGTAGACTGGAATGTTGTCTTTCTACTAGGTTCAATGATGGCAGTCGTAGCTATCATGATTAATACCGGTGGTTTTGAAGTACTTGCAGCAAACATTGGAAGGATAGCTAAGGGTAGGCAATTCCTACTTCTGGCCCTGCTTGGAACCGCTGTGACAGTTATTTCTCTATTGCTAGACAATGTGACCACAGTAGTAATTTTTGGACCGCTTATAGTATTGATTTGTCAAAAAATGAAAGTTAGTGCTATTCCCTACCTATTAGCTGCTGCCTTACTATCAGATACCGGAGGTGTCGCAACCTTGGTAGGAGATCCACCTAATCTAATGATTGGATCGGCCTTTGATATTGCTTTTATGCCATTTGCCTACAAGATGTTTCCTATAGTGTTTGTAGCATGGATTGCTACCCTATTCTTTATGAAATATTTATTCAAGGAAGAGTTGGCTGTAGTACCTGAAGGTAAATTTGAAGATACTATTCCTTACAAAGATAAGGCTTTATGGAATAAAGCGCTCTCAATACTTGGACTAATGGTCATCCTGTTTGTGATACATAACACCATTCACTGGGAACCCTGGATGGTTGCTGGTACAGGATTAATTCTATTAACTATTCTCGCTAAGGAAATAGAGTTTGAAGATGTTATGAAGAATATGACACATGAAATTCCACTTCTAATGTTTTTTGTAGCTTTATTTATGTTGGTCGGTGGCGTTGAAGGAAGTAAGTTCCTTGAATACCTCGGTCAATATATTGTTCCTTTTTTAATCGATCCAGTTTCAGGTGAAGTTATTCAAGAAAACTTCATGATGACCTGTATAGCATTAATGTGGGTTGCGGCAATCATGTCAGCCGCTATAGACAATATTCCTTTCACTGCAGCCATGATACCTATTATCGCCTCACTAGAGACCGTAGGTGTAAATATAGCAGCCTTATGTTGGTGTTTGGCTATAGGTGTGGGAATGGGTGGAAATGGAACGCATATTGGTTCAACGGCAAATGTTTACATTGTCACAGTGTCAGAAAAGCTAGCTAAAACTACTGGCAATCCTGATATGGCAATTACACCTCTGAAATGGGCCAAAAAAGGATTACCAGTTATGATACTTACATTGGTGATTTGCACAGTAATAATGTATTTATTCTTTGATTATTACTCACTGCCGCTTCATCCTTAATGAGTCATAACTTTTGTATTGCCCCTATGATGGATAGGACAGATCGCCATTGTAGGTACTTTCATCGTTTACTGACTAAAAAAAGCTTTCTTTATACTGAAATGCTTCATGTGAATGCTGTTTTAAAAGGCAATACAGATAAACTTCTTAAATATCATGCGGACGAACACCCTCTAGCCTTGCAACTTGGAGGCAGTGATCCATTAGCTCTTGCTGAAGCGGCAACTTTTGGAGAAGAGTTTGGATATAACGAAGTAAATTTAAATGTAGGTTGTCCGAGTAGTAAGGTTCAGAAAGGAAGGTTTGGAGCCATTCTAATGAAAGAACCTGGATTGGTTGCTGAGTGTATAAATAAAATGAATATCGCAACAAAAATTCCTATAACCGTTAAATGCCGGATAGGCGTTGATGATATGGATCAAAATCAACATCTCGATAACTTTGTAAAAGAAGTAAGTTATGCTGGATGCGATACATTTATAATTCATGCCAGAAAGGCATGGCTAAATGGATTAAGTCCTAAAGATAATAGAGAAATCCCACCTTTGGATTATGAAAGAGTATACGAACTGAAGAATACTTTTCCAGAAATAAAATTTGTAATTAATGGAGGCATAAAATCAATAGACGAATCATTAAGACACTTGCAATTTGTCGATGGCGTAATGATGGGTAGAGAAGCATATGACAATCCCCTTTTGCTATCTCAAGTAGATAACGAAATCTACTCTGAGGAAAAGAAAGAGATTTCTAGATCAGATATTCTCAAAAAGATAATTCCTTATCTTAGAAACGAAGTAGAAAGCGGAACAAAAATTACACATATCACTAGACATTTAATGGGTCTATTCAAAGGTTTTGATGGAGCTAAAGATATAAGAAAATATCTTGTCTCCTTAAATAATGAAATTAATCCTTTAGAGAATTTTGAATTCCTACTTAAAAAAGAAATAGCATGATAAAAAAGATTAAAGACCTGTTATCTAACTTTTCAAAAGATGAAGAAATTGAGGAATCTTCTGAGTTTGCCAAACTAGATAAAGCTTGTGCAGCTCTGCTGGTCGAAATAGCATTTGCTGATAAGGAATTCAATAGTGAGGAAAAAGAATCATTAAAAGAGGCACTAATCAATTCTTACAATCTCGAAGAAGAAACTATAGAAGAGATAATCACGGATGCTGAAAATACTGTCACAGAAAGTACATCGCTTTATGAGTATACGCGAACAGTAAATGATGAATTTGAATATTCTGATAAATTAAATTTGTTAGAAAACCTTTGGAAAATTGCTTACGCAGACAGCAGTTTAGATAAATATGAAGAACATCTAATAAGAAAGATCTCAGATTTAGTGCATATCAGCCATGGTGACTATATAAATATTAAATTAAAAGTTAGAGATAGTTAATCAAAGTCATCAAAGTCATCAAAACTATCTTCCACTTCGCCATCTTTTATTTCAAAACTCCTGCTTTGTAGATATGCATCTCTATAAAACAAATATTCATCTCCTATCACGATACTCTCAAGGCCTAAGTAACGAGCGCGAGTATCAACTAGGTCAATAGCTGTTAAAGAATAACTTGTCCTATCATGGTCTATCAGCCAAAGAGGCGTTAAAAAAGCATCTGGAATCATTGCTAGAGTGTCTCTCATGGTACTGGGACCTAATCCTGGTAAAACTATATAAGGCCCATCGGGGACTCCCCAGACTGCTAGTGTTTGACCAAAATCTTCGTCATGTTTAGTAAAGCCAAGATGCGACGCCACATCAACAAATCCAACTAAGCCAATAGAAGAATTTAGTGTAAATCTAGAGAAATCAGATAGGCCTGCCCTTAGTTTGCCTTGTAATATATTGTTAATACCTATGCTCAAATCTTCAATATTATGAGTAAAGTTGGTAACTCCAATTTCCAAGAAATCGGGAGTAATATTTTTATAAAGTCTTGCAACAGGTGAGGCAACTTGTAAATCTAATGCCTGATTTAAGTTATGAGTTTTTTCATTAATTTTTTGAAAAGGATCAATATCTGCATAAGTAAGCGGAGATAAAAGGAATATTATGAGGAATCTGTAAAACACCATCCTATTCATTGAATTATGTTTATCTGAGGAATGCCAGCAGATTTCTTCTCCTTAAGATTTTTTATTGATTCCGTCAACTTGTCAGATATATTAACAAATTCTTTCTTTAGAGTAGGATTATTTTGTATATTCTCATCGTCTGTTAACTCCACTAAAGGAAGTTGAGCAAGAAGATCTAGAGAATATTCTTCGGATAATTCTTTACCTCCGTCTCTGCCAAATAAATAATACTTTTTATCTGTTTCATCGGGCTGAAACCAGCTCATATTTTCTATTAGACCTGATATTGGAAGATTAAGTTTATTTATCATTTCTATTCCTTTTTTGCAGTCAGAAATTGCAACTTTTTGAGGTGTTGTAACCACTATGGATGATGTTAAAGGAATTCTTTGAAGTAGAGTAAGCTGAACATCACCAGTTCCTGGAGGAGTATCAACAATTAGATAATCTAATTCACCCCATTCAGTTTGTGATAGTAGTTGCATTACCGCACCGCTCACCATGGGTCCTCTCCATATAACTGGCATCTTCTCATTTGAAATTAATCCCATAGATATAAACTTAATACCGTCTTTCATTAAAGGCTCTATAACCTTATCTTGTGTTAGTTTAAGTTCTCCTGGAGCAGAATTAAGCATAACTGGCTGAGATGGTCCGTAAATATCTGCATCTACTAGCCCTACTTTTAAACCCTTATCTTTAAGAGCTAAAGCAATTTGCAGTGAGATAGCAGACTTTCCGACTCCACCCTTTGCGGAAAAAACACCAACTATATTTTTAACTTTTCTAAGAGTTTCAGGAATTCTTAATTTATTTTCGGTTTGTGCCATATTTTCTTAAAAGAGATACCAATCAAGTAGGTTATAATTGCTCCTAGTACGTTATTTTAACCCTACAATGACTCAAGATTCTGAAAAAAGATCAATTTTAGTTACAAGTGCTCTGCCTTATGCAAATGCACCTTTACATCTGGGACATATTCTAGAGCATACACAGACAGATATTTGGGTTAGATACCAAAGACTTTATGGAAATAACTGCACTTACGTTTGTGCTGACGATGCCCATGGAACGCCAATAATGTTAAAAGCTGAAGAGCTTGAAATAACTCCTGAAGAGCTCATTGCCTCGATATACGAGGAACATAAATCCACTTTTAAAGAATTTAGAATATCTCATGATAATTTCTACACGACTCATAGTGAAGAAAATAAGATACTCTCTGAAAGAATTTTCTCTTCTTTAAAATCAAAAGACTTAATAGTTCAAAAAAAAATCAATCAACTCTTTGATACAAGCAAAGAAATGTTCTTATCAGATAGGTACGTGAAAGGTAGTTGCCCTGTTTGTCATGAAAAAGATCAATATGGAGATAATTGCGAAAAATGTAGTGCTACATATGATGCAACAGAGTTAAAAGATCCCATATCTGTTATTTCCGGATCAAAACCTATTATCAAAGAATCTGAACATCTCTTTTTTAAGTTAAGTAAGTTGAAGAAAGAAATTATTAGTTGGCTGAATAACTCAAACATACAAGAGCCGGTAAGAAATAAACTCAACGAATGGCTTGAAGGAGAGCTAAGAGATTGGGATATAAGTCGTGACAGTCCTTACTTTGGATTTGAGATACCAGATCACAAAGATAAATATTTTTACGTGTGGTTAGATGCCCCCATAGGTTATCTTGCCAGTCATTTAAATTACCTAAAAAAAATTGATGCTGAATCAAATTTTGAAGCTTTTTGGAAACCTGATTCGAACTCAGAAGTATTTCACTTCATAGGGAAAGATATCATGTATTTTCATACTCTATTCTTCCCTGTAATGTTGTCAGAATCAGATTTAAAAACTCCCGACGGAGTGTTTGTTCATGGATTCCTCACTCTAAATGGTGAGAAAATGTCTAAATCAAGAGGAAATTTTATTTCGGCAGAAAATTATATAGGTAATTTAGATCCTGATTATCTTAGATACTTTTTCGCCTCTAAACTAGGAACTGGTGTTGATGACATTGACCTAAACTTAGAAGATTTCAAGCAAAAAAGTAATTCAGACTTAGTAAATAAATATGCAAATATAGCCAGCAGAACAGCAAGATTTTTAAATAAGGATTTTGGAGGTGTTCTCTCAGAAAATCTTGATCAACCTGAACTACTTAAAGAGTTTGAGGAGAAAGCAAAAACTATTTCTCAGTTATACGAAAAGCTCGAATTGAGTAAGGCAATTAAAGAGATCATGTCCTTAGCTGATAAAGCAAATCAATATATTGATTCTAAAGAGCCATGGGTTTTAATAAAAGACGAAGGTAATAAGGATTTAGTTCATGCAATCTGCACTACTTCTCTGAATTTATTTAGAATAATTACTATTATGTTGCACCCCGTAATACCTGGGTTTACAAATAAAGCTTTTGAATTTCTGAATGAAAATAATATATCATGGGAAAATATGGAAACCCCTCTTACAGGATGTAAGATCAATGAGTTTAGCCCCATTATCACTAGAATAGATGAAAATCACATAAATAATTTATTAGGGAACTAAGATGGACGAAATAACAATTGAAGATTTCATGAAATTAGATTTACGGGTAGCCAAGGTCATAAGCGCTGAACCTGTTGAAGAAGCTGATAAACTCCTAAAACTTGAATTAGATGTTGGTTCTTTTGGAAATAAAACAGTCTTTGCAGGTATGAAGAAAGCATACGAAGCAGAATCTTTGATAAATAAAATGGTCATTTGTGTAAACAATCTAAAGCATAGAAAGATGAGGTTTGGAACTTCGGAAGGAATGATTCTTGCTGCAGGTGATGATGACTTAGGAATTTTTATATTATCTCCTGATGAAGGAGCAGTGCCGGGTATGCAGGTAAGATAATGAATAAAGAAACTGATATTTTGATAATAGGTGCTGGTCCGGTGGGATTATTTACTGTCTTTGAGGCAGGTCTACTAGGGCTAGAATGTATTCTGATAGACAATCTAGATAAGATCGGAGGACAATGCAGCGAACTGTATCCTGAAAAACCTATCTATGATATACCTGGAGTGGCAAATCAAACTGCCCAGGAACATGTAGATGCCCTATTAGAGCAAATTAAACCCTTTAATTATGAAGTTTTCCTAAATGAAAGAGTTGAAAAGATTGAAGAAATATCTGGAGAAGAAGTAAGCTCGTGGAGAGTAACTACTTCGGAAAAAAATATATTTGAAGCGAAAAGTATTTTTATAGCAGCAGGTGCAGGCTCCTTTGAACCTCGAAGACCACCAAATATAGATGACCCTGATCGTTACTTAGAAAAAGGTGTTTCCTATGCAGTTAGATCTAAAGAAAAATATCGAGATAAAAACCTATTGATATTCGGTGGTGGAGACAGCGCATTAGATTGGACAGTAGAGCTCTCTGATATTGCTAAATCAATTAAATTAATCCATAGACGAGACGAGTTTAGGGGAGCGCCCAATACGGAAGCTCAAATGAGAGAACTAGTCAAAGAAGGAAAGATTGAACTCAAGACTCCCTACGTTATAGAAAGCTTGATTGGTGAAGATCAAATCTCAGGTGTTGAGCTTAAGAATTTTGAAACAAAAGAAATAGAAGAAATTCACTGTGATGAACTTCTGTTTTTATTTGGTCTCAATAAGAAACTAGGTCCAATTTCTGAATGGGGAATAGATATGAACAATAAAAAAATATCAGTGGATACAGAAAAATTTGAAACTTCTACTAAAGGAATATTCGCCGTTGGTGATATAAATGATTATCCTGGAAAATTAGATTTAATTTTATGTGGATTTCATGAAACTACCTTAGCTGTGCAAGAGGCTTATAGAAGGAGCAACCCCGGAGAAAGAGTTCCATTTGGTTACACAACTTCAAATACTAAGTTACAGAAAAAGCTGGGTGTTACTGATTAGTTTTTCTCTTTCTTCTAGCAAATTGCTTTAATCTTAATGAGTTAATCTTTATAAATCCTGTAGCGTCTGCTTGGTTGTAGGTATTCTCGTCATCTTCAAAAGTAACTATCTTGGAATCATACAAGCTATATTCTGAAGATCTTCCAATTATGGTCACATTACCCTTATAAAGAGATATTTCTACTGAACCAGATACACATTCTTGGGTTTTATCAATTAAAGCTTGAAGAGCTTCTCTTTCAGGACTCCACCAGAAACCATCGTAAATTAATTGAGCATACTTTGGCATAATTTCATCTTTAAGATGTCCTGCTTGACTATCTAAGGTAATGGATTCAATGGCCCTATGAGCCTTTAAAAGAATAGTGCCTCCAGGGGTTTCATAACAACCTCTAGATTTCATACCAGTAAATCTATTTTCTACTAGGTCTAGTCTGCCGATTCCGTGTTTACCTGCTAATTCATTTAAATGAGTAAGAATTTCTGAAGAAGTTAAAACCTTATCATTGATAGAGGTGGCAACGCCTTCATTAAAGGAAATTGATAATCTTTCTGCTTTATCAGGTGCATCCACTAAAGAAGATGTTCTTTGCCATATTTCTTCTGGTGCTTCTACAGAAGGATCCTCCAGTATCTCTCCTTCGTAAGAAGTATGAAGCAGATTCTCATCTGTTGAATAAAGGGGCTCATCAGGACTACTCTCAATCTCTATTTGGTGCTTCTTACAGTAATCTACTAAATCTGCTCTTGAAGAGTAATCCCAAGTTCTCCAAGGTGCGATAACTTCTATTTCTGGGTTCAAACTATATGATCCAATTTCAAATCTTATTTGATCATTGCCTTTACCTGTTGCTCCATGTGCTATGGCATCTGCACCCTCTTCTACAGCTATTTCTACAAGTCTTTTACTTATAAGCGGACGCGCAATAGAAGTTCCAAGTAAGTACTCTCCTTCATACAAGGTATTGGCTTTTAGCATTTGAAAAATATAATCTCTGGTGAATTCTTCTTTTAAATCTTCAATTATTATCTTTGACGCGCCGATAGAATTGGCTCTACTTTCAACTAATTCTGGATCATGATCCTGACCAATGTCAGCCGTAAATGCAATTACCTCTGCATCATAAGTGTTTTTCAACCAGTGAAGTATGACAGTAGTATCCAGACCACCTGAATATGCCAAAACTATTTTGTTTATTTTCTTGTCACTCATAATAAGTTCGCTATTGTATACCTAGTAAGCTTGATTTGCCGATGACTTTAAAGCCCTTTATTCTTAAAAACTTCTCTAGAGATATGATCTCTTAATATGCTTGGATTAAATAAAACACTAAATAAATATAGCATTGATCGAGCAACACTCTTTATAAGCTTGTTTATAGTATTTTCTACAGCCTTATTTATTCTTGGAGATGAAAATTTTGCGAAATCAAGTATCGAGATAGCTTATCAAAATATCACTAGAATATTCGGATCATCTTACTTAGTCTTAACGATAGGTTGTTTTTTGTTTTTAATTATTTTGGGCTCTTCAAAATACGGATCATATAAACTTGGTGGAAGTGCCTCTAAACCTGAATTTTCTTACTTTAGCTGGATCGGAATGTTATTTTGTTCAGGGATAGGTGGAGGTATTATTTACTGGTCAGGTGTAGAGTGGGCCTATTACATAGAAATACCCCAATTTGGAATCATTCCTTATTCTGAAGAATCTTATTCTCTTGCAACAGCTTATGGATTATTTCACTGGGGGATAAGCGCTTGGTCTATATACGGTATCCCGGCAATAGCACTTTCAATAGCTTTTTATAAATATAATCTTAATTCGCTGAGACTGAGCTCTAGTTTAACGGGATTGGGATTTAAAAACATAGAATCATCTATATTCGGAAGATTTATAGATCTTATTTTTATACTTTCAACTGTAGGTGCTGCTGGCGGAACAATAGGTTCATACGTGCCAATGCTATCCAGTGGATTTAGTAATTTAGCAAACATAAACAATAACTTATATCTAGATCTTGGAGTTATAGGTATATGTGTCAGTTTATTTGGATTCAGCGTATATAAGGGCCTCAATAAAGGTATAAAAAACCTTAGTAACTTCAATCTGGTCTTGGCTTTGTTTTTTTTATTTTTAATTTTAACTTCTGTGAATTTATTAGAGCTTTCAGAATTAGCCTTTTCCGGAATATATTATTCAGTTATTTATTTCTGGGATATGAGTACATTAGGTATTGCAGAGGAATCTGAATTTGCAAAAGAATGGACTATTTTCTATTGGGCATGGTGGGTAGCATTTGGGCCTTTAGTTGGATTATTTATAGCAAGAATATCAAAAGGGAGAACATTACGAGAAATTATTTTTGGTATGTTATTTTTTGGAACTTTAGGAACTTGGCTGTTTTATACCATCTTAGGTGGTTACGCTATGAGTAGCGATTTGAGTGGTGAGATGAATATAGTCCAAAACATGAAGACAGATGGCCATGCTGAAACAGCTATACAAGTGATTGCCAGTTTGCCTTTACAAAATTTGATGCTTTTAATTTTTTGTATCATCACCGTTGTTTTTATAACCACTTCTTACGATTCAATGTCTTATGTAATTTCATATCATGTACTGAAGAAAGATGGAAAGGCTACAAGTCCTCATAAAAATTTAAGGCTTTTTTGGGCTATTATTTTAGGAATATTGCCAGCAGCTTTAGTTTTGTATTCTGATCATAGCGTAGCTTTAGATATTATTTTAATTACTTCATTGCCATTGATGCTTGTATACCCTTTAATGGCAATTTCCATTATCAAAGAACTGAGAAGTTATGAAAAAACCTAAGGATTTAAATTTAGATACATTGTCTCTGCATGCAGGAAGTAAACCAGACAGTGACTTCGGAGCAAGGGCTACACCGATTTATCAAACATCTTCGTTTATATTTCCAGACTCAGATACTGCAGCTGGAATTTTTAATAACGAAATGGCAGGTCATGTTTATTCGCGCATAACTAACCCTACAAATGCAGTTCTAGAAGAGAGGATAAGTTCTCTTGAAGGAGGCATAGGGTCAATATCAACGGCAAGTGGACAGGCTGCACTATTTTTAGCAATAACAACAATACTTGGTAAAAACTCTCATATCGTAGCTTCCAAAAGCTTATACGGAGGAAGTCATAATTTACTTGAATACACTTTACCCCGCTTTGGAATCAAAACCTCTTTCGTTGATTTTAGAAAACCTAAACTTGTAAAAGATGCAATTCAAAAGAATACAGGTTTATTGTTTGGAGAAACTTTAGGTAATCCTGGTTTGGATGTGATGAATATAGAATTAATTTCAAATATTGCCCATAAGAATAAGTTACCTCTCCTAGTAGATTCTACGTTCACAACTCCCTATTTAATGAAACCGTTCGACCTTGGAGCAGATCTAGTATTCCATTCAGCTACTAAATTCTTATCTGGACATGGTGTAGTGATAGGAGGCCTTTTAGTAGATAGTGGAAAATTTGATTGGAGCTCTAACAGTCTATTTAAGACTTTGAATGAACCATATAAAGGCTTTCATGATATGAAGTTTGTAGATGAATTTGGACCATCAGCATTCATAAACAGAGCTAGGAAGGAAGGAGCAAGAGATTTTGGTGCTTGCATGAGTCCTCATACAGCTTTTTTAATTTTGCAAGGACTTGAAACACTCAGTCTAAGGATGGAGAAACATATTTCTAATACGCGACAAATTGTTGATTTTCTTTCTACTCATGAAGAAGTAAAAAGTGTGTCTTATCCTGAATTACCAGATCATCCTGATTATGATCTTGCTAAAAAAATATTACCAAGAGGTTCGGGGGCCGTTTTTACTTTTGAAATAAAAGGTGGATATGAATCTGGTAAGAAATTTATTGAATCTTTAAACATATTTTCCCATCTTGCCAATGTAGGCGATGCAAAGTCTCTTGTCATTCATCCTGCTAGCACGACTCATCATAGAATGGACAAAGCTGCTCTAAGAAAGGCAGGGATCACTGAAAATACAGTTAGATTATCTGTAGGAATAGAAGATATTGATGATTTAAAAGAAGACCTGCAAGAAGCATTAAAACAAGCTAATAGATAAAATGTTTTATCATCCAAGTTCTAAAAAAATTAAAAATACAAATCCTATTATCTTTGTTCATGGAACGGGAATGGATCACACGGTCTGGACATTACCTGTAAGACATTTTTTAAGGAAGAAGAAAGATGTTTTAGCAATAGATCTTCCTGGACATGGAAATAATAAAGACAAGGCCCTTTCTTCTATACCTAATATTGCAGATTATATTTTCACTTTCTTAGATAAGAACTCGATTTCTAATTTTTCAATTGTTGGGCACAGTATGGGTTCATTAATTGGCTTAGAAATGGCATCGAAACAGCCCGAAAGAGTAAATGCATTATCCATGATAGGTACTGCATTCCCTATGCAAGTTAATGATGCTTTATTAGACTCTGCCAAAAATAATTCCCAAATAGCTATAGATATTCTGACTTTTATGGGCTACAGCTATTCCTCAAGAATTGGAGGAAATAAAAATCCTGGTATTTGGATGACAGAATCTACTAAAAGATTAATGCAAAAAAGTGGTAAAGGAGTTATTTATAAAGACTTAAAAGCTTGTGCTGATTTTACTGATGGACTAGATAAAGCTAGAAGAGTAAAAGCAAATGTTCAGCTGATCCTTGGATCTAATGACTATTTGACTCCTAAATTTAAAGCTCAAGATTTAATCCAGGCTTTCAAAAATCCTGTTGTAGAGGAAATTAAAGGGTCCGGTCATTCCCTTATGATGGAAGAACCAAATAAAGTGCTGGAATATCTAAAAAAATTATTTAAAAATTAAGATTGGGGAGATTAATATGAATAAAGTACTTGTCGGAGATGGGGGAATGGGATCTGAGCTGAGATTTAGAGGCGTAGAAGTTCCATCTCATATTGAATCTATATGGTCAGCTTTAGCATTAACTACTAATACAAAAGAAATAAAAGAGATTCATTTAGATTACATAAAGGCAGGAGCCCAATATATCACTGCAAATAACTATACTGTTACTCGCCCTATTCTCGAAAGAGCCAATATGGCAGATCAACTCGAAGATTTAACATTGTTATCTATATCTATAGCCAAAGAAGCAATTAAGGAATCAGGAAAAGATATTTTGCTAGCAACTTCTCTGCCACCATTAGAGACAAGTTATAGAGCAGATCTAGTCCTGGAGAGATCTAGACTCGAAGAGCAATATGCTGAGCTTGCAGAAATTATTGAGGATGAAACAGATATAATTATCTGTGAAACTATGGCTCATAGTCAGGAGGCTGAATTAGCCTTAAAGAGTATACAAAATTCCAAAGCACAAAAATGGCTTAGTTGGACTCTACATGGCAATAGAAGTAATAAGCTTCCTAGTGGCGAGCATATACGAGATGCATTTAACGTAACTGCAGATCTTGCTTGTGATGCTTATCTAATAAATTGTTGTGGTGCCAATATGGTTACTGAATCAATGAAAGAACTAAAAACTCTAACTAATAAGCCTTTTGGCGGTTACGCAAATTCAGAATTTATTGAAACTAAAAATAGTGAAACCGATATTAATGCTGAAGAAGATCATTGGGATTCGGCAACAACTATTGATGAAAAAACATATACAAATGAAGTGTCTAAATGGTTAGATGAAGGAGCAACAATAATTGCTGGATGCTGTAGAACCAGGCCATCCCATATAGAAGATATGGTCAAAAACCTTAAAAATTAGCTCTCTTCGGATTCAGCTGAATCTATTATAGTCTGCAATTCGCCTGCTTCGTGTAACTCTGTAATGATATCACAACCACCAATGAGCTCTCCATTCACAAAAAGTTGTGGAAAAGTAGGCCAATTTGAGAACTGCGGGAGATTCGCTCTTATTTCAGGATTGGAAAGTATATCTACGAATGAAAATGGCTTTCCACATGAAATAAGTATTTGAGAAGCTTTTGATGAGAAACCGCACTGTGGAGCTTCGGGTGAACCTTTCATGTATAAAAGAACAGGATTGTCTTTAACTTGTTTTTCTAATTCTTCAATAATAGTCATGTCATAATTTTACATTATTTACATAAATCAAGGTATTGCTTAGTTACATCATATAAACCATCAATCAATGCATCAGATATTAGGGCATGTCCTATAGAGACTTCATCAGCTGGTACTTTAGATAAAAATAATTCCAAGTTATTGAGGTCGAGATCATGACCGGCATTCACTCCCAAGCCGAGATCCTTGGCATAAAGAAATGCTTTTTCATATTGAGATAATACTTCTATTGTTGGATTGGCAGCGTACGGGCCTGTATAAAGCTCTATCCTTTGAGCTCCAAGTTCCTTAATAGAATCAATTTGAGATAAATTTGGATCAACAAAAAAACTAACTCTTATTTTATCAGTTTGTATTTCTTCTAATATATTTTTAATAGAGTTATGTTCATTGGGTTTAATTTCCCAACCATGATCTGAGGTTAATTGGTCTGGTGAATCAGGTACTAGAGTGCATTGATCCGGCTGAATGTCATTTACTAGATTTAAAAAGCCAGGATAGATTTTTGAAGGTTCAGAATAAGGATTGCCTTCAATATTAAATTCGACTGATTGTTCCTTACAAAGAAGGGATAGTTCATAAACATCATCAGGGGTGATATGTCTTAAATCTGGTCTTGGGTGAACAGTGAGGCCATGGATACCAGCATCTATTAATACTTTAGATAATTCCAATAGATTGGGCCTGCCTTCACCCCTTGCATTCCTTAACCATGCTATTTTATTTACGTTTACACTTAAGTTGGTCATATCTTGTGATCGATAACTACTTTGCCACTAACGTGACCAGTAGCAATTTTTTCATGTGCTGAGCTAAGATCACCTATTGGATATATTGAATCGATTATAGGTTTGATTGTTTCATCTTCCACTAATTGAGTTAATTGCTCTAGACCTGAGAGGCTAGGTCTATAGATAGACCAATGAATATTAATTGGATTAAATTTTTGTTTTTGTTTTTGTCTCAGATATAAAGCATGCGGAACACCCATTAGTAACCCTTTAGAGTCCAGAGTATTGACTAGTGGATGAGTCAGAGTAATGTAATGTGAATCGCTACTGTTATTTAATATATTGCAGCATCTTTCTATGGAATTGTTTAAAACGCTATCTCCAAGGAGATCATAAGCTATATCAAAATCATGCAATACATCCTCAAAATTATGCTCGTTGTAATCTATAACTTGATTTGCTCCTAAAGACTTCACTAATTCAATATTTTTTTTACTGCATGTAGTTGCCACTTCACAACCGAGACTTTTAAATAATTGAATGGAAAAACAGCCCACTCCTCCTGCACCACCTTGAATAAAAACCTTTTTTCCGCTTAGATCATTTGGACGTAATCCTGACCATCTAACCAAGGCAGACCATGTTGTTAACGCAGCATATGGAAGAGATGCCGCCTCTAAGTGATTTATATTTCTTGGTTTATGGGTAACTTCATCAACATCAATACAAACAAACTCTGAATGAGTGCCGGAATTTGCATTTGATGAACAACCCCAAACCTCATCATCAATATTAAATCCGCTTATCTTTGAGCCTACTTCAACTACAGTACCTGAGAAATCTGAACCCAAAACCCAAGGAAATAATGGCTTTCTTTGTTTTTCGAAGATAGTCTTTCCATATCCTTCACGTTTCATCAGATCTATTGGATTAACTGAAGAAGCATTTACCTTCACTAATAGTTGATTGGATTTTGGTTTAGGTACGTCTAAATCTTCTTTAATTTGTAGATTAGATACGTCACCATATTTATTAATAGTTACTGCGTACATTTATAAAATTCGTTAAAAAAAATGTTCCTTAGCTCCAATTGAAGGATTTTAACACTAGCTGATATTTGGATCGAAAATTACTTTAATACTTTCTGAGGTTTTATCACCTGCAACCCTAAATGCTTCTTCTGATTCATCTAGACTGAATCTATGAGTAATAATAGTCTTTCCTATCTCGGGAAACGCAGCTAAGACTTTTGCTGCAATTTCAAAGTCTCTTACTCCATCCGTAGAGCTATACATTATCGATGGAAAAACCTTTATTTCATTCATGATTGTTTTAAGTCCAGGTAAATTGATACCTTGTAAGGGAATCCCAAGCAAGACTAACCAAGCTCCGGGATTGGCATGATTGATGGATAATTTCAGGGTAGCCTCGTTACCCACACAATCTATAACCCTGTCGTAGTGCCCTTTTAATTCTCCAGCCCCTAATTTTATACCTGCTTCCATTTGATGATCATATTTTGCATATAAATCTACTTCACAATCTAAATATTTTGCGGCAGCTACTGTGCATATACCGATTGTACCTCCTCCAATTACTGCAATCCTGTGATTATTTTTAGTATCAGTTTTAACAAGGCCATGTATTGCCACGGCCAAAGGTTCAACTAAACAGGCGTCCTTAACAGGGACTCTGGAATCAAGCTCAATTAAGCAACTCTCTGGAACAATCATTTGCTCAGTCATGCCTCCATTGATAGTCATACCCATACCCTTGCTATCATTCTTACATAAGTGATAATTACCAATACGACAGTAATTACATTTAGAACAGGGAATTATTGGTTCAATTGCTACTCGTTTGCCGTTTGAAGTAATTCCAGAAATTTCATGGCCTGCTACATGAGGTGAATGAGCCCCTGAATCAAGAAGATGAAGATCGCTTCCACAAATTCCTGCAGAAGAAACATTCACGATAACACCATCGCCAGTAGGTTTTCTTATTACGGATGTTTTTACCTTTCCATCAGCGTAAGAAACCGCCTTCATTCAATTATTGAGAGACTTTTATAAACTGACTCTGCCACATCTGTCGCGGTTTTCCATGCCGTTATGCCAGGATGCATCTGATTCATGACAAAGCCTAATGAAATATTGTTATCTGGATCAGAGAAACCCAATGAACCTCCTGCGCCTCCATGTCCAAAAGCATTTGGATTAGGTCCCATACTCACATTTTCGGTACCTAACATAAATCCGAGCCCAAAACGGGTATGCATGCCACCTAAAACTAAATCTTTTCCATCGGACTGAGTTTCTCTTCCTTTTTCAATAGTCTCGGGACTTAATAAATGAAAACCATCGAGAGCACCTCCATTTGCCAATACGCCATATAGCTTAGCAATAGATCTTGCAGTAGCATGTCCATTTGCAGCTGGTATTTCAGCATTTCGCCATTTTTTAGTATTTGCCTCCATGCCTTCGCTGGATGAAATAGGAGGATTATTAAACGCAGCTCCTACGGGTTTAGAAGTATCTCCAAAATCAACTAAGAATTTAGTAGGGCCCGGTAATAAAAATCTTGGTAACTTGGCAATAAGAGGAAAAAGAAATTGAAGTGGACTGGGTTTTGAAGGATAAATATCAGACACTCTGTCGAATTCAGAATCTGGCAAACCGATCCAAAAATCCAAATCCAACGGTTCAGCAATTTCTTCTCTAAAATAATTTCCAATAGTTCTTCCATCAATTCTGCGCAGAAGTTCCCCCACTAAATGTCCATAGGTAATTGCATGGTAACCATGAGCAGATCCTGGCTCCCAAAGAGGTTCCTGTTTGGCCAATTCATCGCAAATTAAATCCCAGTTACTAAAAGCACCAGGTTCTAGAGGTTCTCTGATACCGCACAATCCAGATTTGTGACAAAAGAGATATCTAACTGGTATATTTTCTTTACCGTTTTGTGCAAATTCAGGCCAATAATCTGAAACGGGCTTATTAATATCTAGCAAGCCTTTTTCAATTAACTGGAGCAAACAAATGGCCGCAATGCCTTTTGTGGTTGAAAAAACATTCACTAACGTATTTTCTTGCCAGACTTTGGTGCGGTCATGGTCTAAATGCCCTCCCCAAAGATCGAGTATTTTTTTTCCTTTCACCTCTATACAAATAGCACCACCAAGCTCAAATCCACTATTTATACTTTCTTCGAATATACTTTTTGCATCTAGGAAACTATCATCACAAAATCCATTAATCATATTTATTCCCCGTTTTGTTTGTCTTCCATATTATCAACTGACGAGTGGAATTCATATATTCACGATAATCAGGTCTTTTTTCTAGACTTCTATTGTCCATCATCTGACAGGTTATTAATGAAAACATTAGATTCATAATCAATGGACAGATAAATAAATACCAAAGATTAGGCTCTAGAGAGATTGTCATGAAATACAAACCCCACCAAAATAATATTTCGCCCAAATAATTAGGATGTCTTGAATAAGCCCATAAACCCTCCCTCATAGTTTTGCCCATTGAATTAGCTCTTCTGAATATTCTCATTTGTTCGTCTGCAATCGTTTCCAAAATAACTGCAAGAAATGTGAATATACTGGCCAAATAAAGATAGATATTGACTTCATTTACTGACAAAGACAGAGAAAAGAAAATTGGCAATAAAGACAGATTTACTTGCAAGGTTGGATAGACGTGGATGCCGAATAAATCAATAAGAAAACCAAAAGGCTTACTTTTTAAATTAACATATCTAAAATCTTCATCGGATAATCCTTTCCAATCTCTAGCCCAATTAGAAGTTAACCTTATAGACCAAAATATAATTGGTAAGTTAATAAGAATAATTTTCTCTAAGTCAATCTTCCCTGATTCTGGATATATTGATAAGTACAATGCAATGGGCAACGGGGCAACTGACCAAAAAGGATCATACAAGCTTGAATTTCTAAAGATTTGGCTACTTAGAAAAACAATCAAAGTAGCAGATAAATGTCCAGCGAGAAGCATAAGCCATTGGTTTGAATAGGGAAAAAAATAGCAAGTGACTATGGCTACCAGAAACGCAGCCATATATGTCACTAAAGTTACTGAGTAACTTTTTATCATAAGCTATGAACTTGCGACAGCACCTCCATCGCAAGTAATGGTTTCTCCTACTGTGTAGGCACCTGCTCTAGAGCAAAGAAAAATTGCAAGACCTGCTATATCTTCAGGCGTACCCACTCTTCCTCTAGGATTAGAATTACCAACTTCATCCCAATTGATATCAAGATCACCACCACCTCCAACTCCAGTACTCAACATCCAAGTTGGAAAAGGACCAGGCGCGATTGCATTCACGATAATATTTTCTCTAACAAGAGATGCAGCCAGTACCCTTGTTAGATGATGTAAGGCAGCCTTAGATGGTCCATATGAAAAGGCATCAAATAAGCCAGTTTTAATTCCATCAATACTACCAATATTGATAATTCTTGATGGATCATCTGCAGTGGCAGAAGATCTTAATAATGGTAATAATTTTTGAGTAAGGAAAAATACACCTTTAACATTTGTATCCATAACCTTATCCCAACCTTTTTCGGAATATTCATCTATGGGTTCTCCCCAAGAAGCTCCGGCATTATTAACTAAAATATCTAGCTTCTCACCTTCTGGAAAACTTTGTACAAGAGAATTTATGCCATCCAAATTTGATAAATCTGCCGGCAATGAAACACACTCTCCTCCATATTGTTCTTGCAGTCTATTTGCAGTTGCGTCACAAACCTCAGCTTTTCTGGAACTTATATAAACCTTAGCTCCATTCGCAAGAAAACCCGCTGCTATCATTTCACCAATTCCTCTTGAACCACCCGTTACTAGTGCAATTTTGCCTTCTATAGAAAATAAATCTTTCATACTTCTCCTTGATTATTTAAAAAAATACCCCATATAAGTAGTGTAAGTGCCTACGGGGCTTACGTAAATTGTTTAATTACTTGCTTAATTTAAGGAGATAAAAATGATAAATAATACATTTGA